>Ga0209770_10000146_pt1 | contig 40721 bp, 35 predicted proteins | sample LauGreSu1BDMLBDD_2_FD_187572 | JGI IMG/M metagenome (GOLD analysis project Ga0209770, IMG submission 187572) | Freshwater lake microbial communities from Lake Michigan, USA - Su13.BD.MLB.DD (SPAdes) (version 2) | ecosystem: Environmental > Aquatic > Freshwater > Lake | place: Lake Michigan, USA... | reverse complement strand
TTCTTTTGGTGCGTGCTTTTCTACCGAAAGCGCTGGTTGTTAACCCTATCAGCCGTCAATCTCGTACTCATCGCCGTGGAGGCGTGGTTTGGTTCGATCGTGGTTGCAACGAACTTGGTGCCTTGGACAATCACCGTGCATTTATTCCTAGCCCTGGTCATTTTATTGATACAACTTTACGTGATTTATCGGATTTCGCCGAAGCATGGAGTGAAAATTCCTGTCAACCAACTGACCCTTTATATTTGGTGGGCGGTCTTTGCCATAACTTTTTACCAAATGTTTCTGGGTACCCAGGTGCGAGAGTACATCGACGCCTTGACGAAACAAGGATTAGGCAGGGAGGCCTGGAGCGATTATTTGGGGATCGAATTCTTCATTCACCGCAGTTTCAGCTGGTTGGTGCTGGTCTTGTTGGCTTATTTAGCTTGGAGGAATGAGCAAGGGGATAAAATTTCGGTTATTCGTTGGGCTTTTGTAGTACTAGGCATGGAACTCAGTGCGGGAGTCTTATTGGCCTATTTTGATTTACCTGGATTAGTTCAGACCTCCCACTTGCTATTTGCCGTAGTTTTGCTCGCATTGCTTGGCATGGGGGTTTATCGATTCCGAAAAACTGCCTAACTTTAATCAAACTTCTACCTATGAAACCTTTTTTACTGCTTGCTGGAATGATGGCTGGGACCCTAAGCGCCCAAATCACCTTGGACCAAAACGACATGCCTTCCGTGGGCGATAACATTCCGAGAAAATCAGACACGATGACGGTATTGCCTGGTCCCGGAGGCAGCGGTCCGAACCAAACCTGGAATTTCACAGCTACCAGCAACTACGTTATTACCGAGAATACCAGCGTGGTATCGGTAGCGTCAACGCCTAACGGAAACCAATTTGGGAATTCCAACATGGCCATGACCAATGACAACGCGAGTTATTTGTACTTTAATAAAAGTGCTCAATCGTTCACCACTCAAGGATTTTCGGGAGATTTATTGGGTTCGGGCATCATCAATGCAGTATTCAACCCGGATTTAACCTTGCATCAATTTCCGAGAACTTTTGGTTCGAGTTTCAATGATACCTATGTCATTGACGTGATTGTACCGGGGGCAGCCTTCAATCCCTTGGTGAGTCAGATCCGTTTTAAGCGATCTTCGATGGTCCACGACACGACCGATGCTTGGGGACAAATCACCACCCCGCACGGAACCTATGACGTATTGCGCATTCACACCACGGAAACGTACACCGATTCCATTTGGGCTTTGCCGATATTTCCACCAACTTGGAGTTTGGTGAGCACGAGTTCAGACGTTTCCAATAGCTATTCTTGGGTGGGAAAAGGCGGTAAATTGGCCATTGCGGAGATGAGTTTCGACACCCTAGGAGCACCAAAAATCTTCAAATGGACAGAACTACCCGGAATTGGGGTGGGCACAGATGAATACCTTGCGGAGGGAATAGAAGCATATCCGAATCCAGCGCATAATCAACTTACTTTGGAACTACCATGGAATCTTTTGGATGAAAAATATAGTATCTTCGACGCATTCGGAAGGGAGGTAATGAAGGGAAGCATCGAAAAAACACCTTGTGATTTGAACATAGAACACTTGGTCCCTGGCATGTATTACGTAAAGGTGGGCCATAAAACCTTGAAAATCAAGAAAACCTAAACACGCACGACAGCCTTCGTTGGCTGATATTTGCAAGGGATTTACAGGCATTAAACAACTAAATTAAAATAGAAAAAGGACAAAAAAATGAACGATTACAACCCTAAAAATTGGTTTGCATTAATCTTTTCATTCCATCGAAGCGATACTTTAAGAATATTATGGAAACAAATGGTGTACATAGGAATCTTGACCGCCCTAATAACCGCCTTAAAACTACATTTTTTCCCTGATTCCGATGTGCTCAAAAACTTAACTTCCATTTATTCCTTGTTGGGTTTTGTAATCTCTTTATTGTTAGTCTTTCGAACCAATACGGCCTATGATCGCTGGTGGGAGGGTCGAAAAATGTGGGGTTCTTTGGTTAACGATTCACGTAATTTAGGATCCATACTTTTTGCGTTAAAAATATCGGATCAAGAGAAAGAATATTATCGCTCGGGAATTTATGCCTTTTGCCTTTCCATGAAAGAACATTTGCGCGGCAATAAAAACTTTAGCTCGGGCGCATGGACTGTACCATCCGGAATTGATCATCCCCCTTTATGGATTATGCATCAATTGAGGCAAGAAATACAACGAATGTTGGAAAAAGGAAGTATTGATGCACAACAATGGAAACAAATCAGTTCCCATCTAGACCATATGACCGATAGCTTAGGGGCATGTGAACGAATTCGAAATACGCCCATACCCTATTCTTACAGTCTTTTTTTCAAAAAATTCATCTTTCTATATGTATTAACCATGCCCCTGGCTTTTGTGGATGTCTTTGAATATTGGTCTGTTTTGGTGTCGACATTCATCTTTTATGCCTTGGTTTCTATGGAAGTACTGGCAGAAGAAATTGAAGACCCTTTCGGATTTGATGCCAATGATTTGCCTTTGGATGCTATTTGTGAAACCATCAACAAAAATTTAACGGAAGTTTACGAGTCTACCTCTGCCCCCATTTCCTCGTAGGAGAAATTCAAAATTCTTCTGTTATTAATCGTTTTGGCCCAATTAATAATCGAACTTTATTATTATTTTTGTTGCCTCGTTAAACGAAACGTAGGTATTCGATACAGCAATGTAACTTTGGTCCTATAGCTTCCCGACGCTCACTGCGTTCTGTCGGGACAGGCAACTTCGCCATAGGACAGATGATTGAAATACGTTACAGCAATGTAACTTTGGTCCTATAGCTCAGTTGGTTAGAGCACCTGACTCATAATCAGGTGGTCCCTGGTTCGAGCCCAGGTGGGACCACAACATCCCGCGATAGCGGGATTTTTAGTTTAAATCGATTGGGCGAGAAGTTCATGCCGAGTGGAGCACAGCGAAATCGAGGCAAGCCCAGCTCTGCTATGCGGATGCTTCGCAGAAGCAAAGGTGGGGCCACATTAAAAACCCTGACGCTCCGGTCAGGGTTTTTTGTTTTAGAAAATTTTGCGGAGTGGTTTATCCGGATCGACGAACGCGTATATCGCAAATAGCTGGATAATATATTGGGAATAAGGTAAGAAAGTTTAATCATTGCTATGGTTTTTTTAGGCCGATTAAGGATTCGAAAAAAAACGTTGTTGATTTCTTAAAATCATTTATTTTTACATAAAATTTACTTGTTTGATTCATTACTAACCTTAAAAATGTTGCCATGAAACCTTTATTCTATTTTTTAATTCTGAGTTCTTTTGTATTTACCTCTTGTCAAGATATGGCGGACGAAGATGACTATAACAATCTTGCCAATGATTTGTGCGATTGTGTCAACAAAAGCACCAATTCTGTTTCAAATGATATGAAAAACGCCCTAATACAGGGAATTAATTCGGGGCAATCCATGGACGATGTCATGGCCAAAATGGGAGAGGAAAATGTAATGCAGACTATGAAAGATGCTGAAGTACTTATGGATGCTGGACCAAAAATTGAAACATGCGTCAAATCATTGGAAAAAAAATACGATAAGATTTACACCAAAGAATCTGATAAGGAAGTATTGAATCGATTGATGAAAACCTTGGAGAAAAACAAATCCTGTGAATGGACGTATGCCTTAATGAAATTGGGAATGCAAGTTCAATAATCCACATCTATTGAATGGCTTATCTTAGATCAACTGCAAACAAAGATTTACGAATAACACTTTAACCATACAACAAAAAAACCCTGACACTTCGGTCAGGGTTTTTGTTTTTAGAAAATTTAGCTGTGCGGTTGGTCTGGCACCCTTACCCCATAACCTTAACCCAAATCCGTTCGGGATAAGCTCCTTCAAATACGTATTCAGTTACGGGGCATAGCCATAACCTGTGTCCTTGCATTTCGGGAACGGTATAATACATTCCGTAACCTACAGGGGCGTGTCCCACTTTGTCCAAAACGTCTTGGTTTTTGCCATACACATCCGAAATCAATGTATAGCGTGCTTCCTCGAATGGCTCAGTGTCGAACGTAATCCAAACTTCCTTTCCCCCATTACTTAACCAGTCTAAAAATTCATCGGATCCATCCACCATGAGTAGGTTGTTTTTAGTTCCGAGGCCTGCCTCTAAAAACTCTGGTAAATCGATGTACCAGAGATGGTTTTCTTTGTAAAATCGCTTTGTCATATTGAAATTTTGGGTAAAGTTACTGCGGAAAGCTAGGCTGGTAAATTCCTTGCAAGGTTGCAGTTGAAAATGCGCTCTTCAAGAAATGGCCTATCGAACCCTGTTTAACCTTTCCCCTACTCTTTGAATTATGTAACTTCGTGCTGCCTTATTCTATAAATTGATTCAGTATGAAATCCTTTTTGCCCTATGTCTTTGGTGTTGTATTTTTACTCGTCATGTTTTCCTGTGGAAATTCCAGCCGAAAGAAGGCCTTAATCCCTTCTTCGAACCTTAAAGGCGAAGCTCCGAAGCAAGCAGCGCCCAAACCACACGACAAAAACTCGGTCTCTTGGCGAAATCCTGCACTGCTTCCAATAGGTGCAGACTTAGGAAGGTTTTTACGGTCGTATTATCTCGTGGGCGATCATCAAAAAATGAGCTCCTTCCTTATCGCCCCAGAGGGCTATTCCAAGGAACAGACGCTGCAGTATTTACAGGCATTAAAATGGGGCTATGAAATCCGTCTGACCAATGTACAATGGACCGATGAAACCAATTTCACCTTGATTTACAAGACAAACCAACAGCAAACCACCGGCCGAGAAATGTACAAAGGCGCCCTGGTAAACGACACGGCTAAACTGTACATCTGTCCAGAAAACACTACCCTTTTCCAGCGATGCGCTAAGGTGGGTGGTTAGTTTAAGTTCACAAACGCTCCCCCTTCTTCCGGTTCTGGCAAAGCGCCGTCGGGGTTGATGCGTATTTTTTCCACCTCTTTCAGGCGCAGTTCTGCCAAGTTGAACGTATAGCTCGGTAAGGCACACGACCAAATAGGAAGCTCCTTGCTGGGAATCGCGAACTCACTTTTCGACTTATTCGTTAAATCTATAGGAATATAATACCGTTTTTTCGTCTGGTTCTTAAGGGTAATCTCCACTTCCACTGGCATCGGTATACCTCGGTTATCCAAGCGCACCGTCAAGCCTTGAGGGGTTTGCCATACACTGTCGATGACGATTTCAATGGGTTTTGAGGTGTTCAACCAATAGTTTTGAAACCAGGTCAACTCCATGCCAGAAGCGTCTTCCATGACCTTCACAAAATCATTGGGTTCCGGATGTTTGAATTTCCAGGTTCGATAATATTTTCCAAACCCCTGACGCATGGCCTCCTTGCCGATAATGTACTGCATGATTTCAGCAAACAGCTGTCCTTTGTTGTAGGCCGCATAGAAATAACTGTAATCCCCGGCGAAATGGTTCGCCGCGGTCGAGATGGGTTCGTCGGTAGAAAAACCCCATGCGATGTCTTGCGCTCGGATGTTTTCTTTTATTCCATCGATGTCGCTTACACGTGCCTCGGCAAACTGGGTTAAGCCCTCGTCCATCCAGTGGTACAAATTTTCGTCCGACCCATAAATTCCGTAAAAATAGCTGTGCATGAATTCATGGCATGCCGTGCTGTAAAAATCGTAAGATCCTTCCAACATTGTGCACATGGGGTATTCCATATAACCTTCTCCTGCTTGAATGAAGGAAAATTGAGGGTAAGGATAGGTGCCGAATTCCCTTTTACAAATAGCGTAGGATTTTTGCCACTTGGTGGCTAAATTCGTCCATTGGGTTTCGTAGTTCTTGTTGTAAAAGAAATGAAAGTCAATGGAATCAATGCGCTGGGATTGATGCACCCATTCACGGTCCATGGCAAAGGCAAAATCGTGCACCTTGTCCGCCGTAAATACCCAATTGGTTTTTCCTTTAATAGGCTCGCTGGGGTTCAGATTTTTCCATCCTTTGGCAAGGTATTTTTTATTCATCAAGGTCCCTGTCCCTGCCACCGTAAAGGAGGCGTTGCACTCTACATTGACTTTAAATTTCCCGAAAGTTCCTGCGAATTCCCTCCCGAAATAAGGATCGGTATGCCACCCCTGGCGGTCATAACGGCACAATTTAGGATACCATTGCGTAAAGGTATAGTCGGTTCCTGAAGCGTTGTTTTTTCCGCAACGGTTGAAGCAACTTGGAATTTTAGAACGAAACACCACCGTAAGGGTAAGGTTAGCCCCCGGAACCAAGGCCTGCTTGAGCGGCACTTGACCAATCGTCTCAAACACCTTCATGGGAATGATTTCTCCATTAATATTCACCGACAATACATCAATTTGACCGAAATCATCGTCGCTGGAATCTCCTTCGATGGAATTGAAGACCCCTAACTTTTGATTGGCACTGGTTCCTTTTTTCATGGCATTCCAATACAAGTGAAAGAAAAGCACCTTCAAGGTATCGGGAGAATTATTCGTATAAATCAAGGTTTCTTTTCCGTCCAATACGTCGTTGACATCATCTACCTTGGCGTCAATCGTGTAATCAACCGCTTGTTGCCAATATCCATTCTGCGCATAAATCGAATAACCGAACACGAAAAAAAACACATAAACAGCGTATTTCATAGAGGAATTTTCAGGTACAACGACCTATTTTAGAAACGTTTCGTTAGTTCTTTGATTTGCTTCTTTTTTTTACCAAAAATAATTGCAAATTGCCTTGTGTCAAAGGCGTAAATCGAATTATTTTTGCACCATGCATTCCGCTCCTGTTGTTAACACGGTCCAAGAAGCTACAATCACCGAAGTTCAACCAAAAACCTTCGAGGTTGAAGAGCAGCAAGTCATTGTACATTGTTCCCTCGAGAACCCCTTCGGGACGAAAATCCGCATTTGGAAAACCACCTATCTGCTCACGGAGTCGGGGCATAAGTGTCCCTTAGTGGCCTGGAGAGGTATTACTTTAGCTCCCCAATGGATGTTAAGCATGAACAACCCTATTCCATTTACCTTAATTTTTAAGGGCCTACCTTCTGATTGCAAGGTATTTTCCCTCATTGAGGACATTCCGGAAGAAAACGGATTTATTGTACACGAAATTCCAAGAAATCGCACCGATGTATATCGAATAAACCTGTAACTTGTGCTATGAAACAACCGCCCATGTACCTTGGACCCGTAACGTTAATAATCTCCCATGTTTAGCCACGACTCCATCCGTTTCGATCTGCTTCGACAACGTGCATTTAATTTGCGCTGGGCTACGGTTCCTGAAGGGGTTATTCCGCTAACCGCAGCCGACCCTGATTTTCCGTGCGCTCCGGAAATACGTGAGGCCGTGATCGAATACACCCAATCCGGTTACCTCAGCTACGGTCCTCCGGAAGGTCTGGCGGATTTCCGCACAGCGTTGCAGCATTATTTTTTAAGTAACCGTCAGTATTCCTTGCCCATCGACCAATTGTTGCCCATTGACAGTGCAGCCTTCGGTATTCAAGTGGTGTGCAAGTCCTTGCTTTCTCCGGGCGATGAAGCCCTTCTTTTCGATCCGGTAGATTTCCTCTTCCAATATTGCATCGAACAGGCGCAAGGAATTCCCGTCCGCTTTCCAATACCTCCCGGAACGGAGGCGGTTGATTTCTCAAGGCTCGAAGCACTTATTACCCCAAAAACCAAACTTATCTGCCTCTGCAATCCCCTCAACCCCACTGGAAAAGTATTCACTCGAGAAGAACTTACCGAGCTTGGTCGTATTGCTGTTCAACACGGAATTCCGGTGTTGTCCGATGAAATATGGAGCGATATCGTTTTCGAACCGCACACTTTTACAAGTTTAGGAAGCCTTTCCCACGACATTTCCCAGCACACCATCACCGTAACGGGATTCAGCAAATCCTACGGCCTCGCCGGTCTTAGAATTGGGGTATTAGCCACCGAAAACAAGGCCCTGTTTCAACGGTTGTTCGAAACTTCGTTGCACCAGTTCACCGTTCATGGCGCGAACGTGCTCGGACAAGTTGCAGGTACCGCTGCCCTCACCCATGCACAAGACTGGCTCCGCGCCTACGTAGCGCACCTCGATCGCATGCGCAGGTTGGTCAGCGATCGCATCAACAGCATGAAAGGGTTATCCACCCAAACTCCTGAAGGCTGTTTTGTCAGCTTTGTCAACATCGAACAAACCGGAATGAGCTCCGAAGCATTTCAACAACATCTACTCGATAAAGCAAAAGTATTGGTCGTTCCCGGGCTTAGCCGCTGGTTTGGACCCGGTGCCGAGGGATATGTTCGGCTCAGCTTTGCTACCTCCGAACAAGTACTCACCGAAGCCTTAAACCGAATCGAAGAAAGCCTATGAAAGCGGTGATAATCGGCGCGGGAATTGCGGGATTAACCCAAGGATTATTGCTGAGGGAATTGGGCTACAAAGTGGTTTTGTGTGAACGAACAGCCCAACCCAACCACCGAGGCCACGCATTTCTCATGAACGAGGAAGGACTGAAGGTACTGCAACCGTTTCTCTCAAAGGCAGTTGAGCCCTTAAAAGCCCAGCATGTGGACCTCTTCGCCCTGAAACGCCCCGCCTCCGAAGATTTGATCAAAATACAATTGGACGACTGGTTTTGTCTCAAGCGTGTAGACCTGGTTTCTTACCTGATTTCCTTGTTTGGCCAAGAAAACATTGTATTCAACTGCGAATTCGACCGCTTCGAAGGAACAAAAGATCGCATCGTAAGTGCTTGGTTTAAGAACGGAACGTGCATTGAAGGCGATTTTTTCATCGGCGCAGACGGGAGCCGCTCTGCTGTTCGCCAAGCCCTCATGGGGCCGACAACCTTCACGCCGGTAGAGGTCAAAGAAATTGTAGGCATTTCCGATTATACCCGAACCAGCGAATATAAAATTTTTGAAAAAATTCAATGCCATGACAAGGGCTTAGCCTTTGGCTTTATCCCGGCAAACGACCACCAAAGCGTATGGTTCATGCAATACGACACGCAGATGGAACCTGAAAAGGATCTTAAAGATCCCGAACAACTCAAAGCGTTTTGCTTCGAGCTTTTAAAGGATTTCCCACATGAGGTCCAGGCGGTATTGAAGGCCAATGATTTTAACACCTCGTATGTTTGGAACACGCAAGATTTTGACCTCTTGCCGAGTTTTCATAAAAACAACGCCGTATTGATTGGTGATGCCGCCCATCTCGCATTGCCTTTTACCAGCGCAGGAACAACCAATGCCTTGTGCGACGCCGCTGTTTTAACCGAATACTTGAGCCGAGGCATCGATTTAGCCATGGCGTTTCAGAAATACTATCAGAAAAGGGCCCCACAAATCCAACAACATGTTGAACAGGGAAGAAATCTCAAAAAAATCTTCTTAGAACCCGAAAAATACAGCGAAAGAGGGTTCATGTTGCCCTTGATTTCGGACAAATATGCCGCGAAAGAATCCACCGAACCCAAGCCCTTGGTCCTTGCATATTACACCGATCCCATTTGCTCTACTTGTTGGATTTTCCAACCCCTCTTGAGAAAATTAGAATTGGAATATGGAGAATTTGTTGAGATCAAATACCACATGGGAGGTTTACTACCCAATTGGGAAGATTACTCCAAAGGAGCCATCAGCGAACCCTCCGATGCGGCCCGGCTTTGGAATGAAATGGCAGAAAAACATCACCTGCCCTTGGACGGAGACATCTGGATTGAAGACCCCTTAGAAAGTTCGTATCCTTCCTCCATAGCGTTTAAAGCAGCCCAACTTCAAGACAGCGACAAGGCGGTATCGTTCCTGCGAAGGATGAAAGAAATGCTCTTCGTGGAGAAGAAAAACATCAACCATTGGATGCACATGGAACGCGCAGCATTAACCAGCGGACTAGATGCCGCATTGCTTAAAAAAGATATAGCGGGTCAAGGCCTTGAAGACTTTAAAAAGGATTTAAATCAAGCCCAAGAACTAGGGATTCACGTTTTCCCCACCCTATTATTTCAAGTGGACGGATTCACACGGTTTAGCTTACGCGGTCACCAACCTTATGAGCGCCTGGAAGAATACCTTCACAAATACCTTCCTTCGATTAAAAAAAGAAAAGTAACCTTGAGCTTGGAAGAACTTTTCGAACGCTATAACCAACTGGCTACAACAGAAATCGAATTCCTATTAGACCAAGAATTCTCGGAAATTGAACAAGGATTGGCGGTATTAGAAGTGCAAGGTAAAATCCAGCAATATACCCTCAAAAATGCGGTATATTGGCAAAAGAATTGACACAACAGAATTATCACCAAAAAAAAGGGGCGAATGAATCGCCCCTTTTCAATTTAAAATATTCGAGATTAAATTTTCGTTAATCGGACAACCGTTGTTTCGCCGCTGAATCTTAAATGATAGATTCCCGGTTTAACAGATCCCAAATCAATCACGGTATTTAGACCGTTCAATGTTCCCTTCATTACTTCTTTCCCTTCAATGTTCAATACACTGTAAGAAGCAAATTGCGGTTTGGTGAAATGAACTGTAAGCGTGCTTTGCGTTGGATTTGGATAAACCGAAGCAAGGTTTGCCAATTCAATGACTCCTGTAAAGTCCAAGGAAACGTTTACCGTGATTACGCTATCACAACCGTTAACATTTTGAAGTATTTGGGTGTAGGTACCGTTTTGATCGTACGTAGTATTGTTGAAAACAACGCTATCTAAACCTGTAAGGTTAACTTGACTCACACTACTTTGATTTACTGTTAAGGTGACGTTCACTGCAGAAGAACATCCATTGGTGTCAAGCCCTGTCACCGTGAAAGTACCTGATGCAGTTGGTAAGACAGTTGCACCGTTTACGGCACCGTTTGACCACTGATAATTGGAAGCACCTTGGGCCGAAAAAACAACGCTATCTCCAGCACAAACCGTGTTTGGTGTTACAGCCGCCGTAACCATTGGGCTAGGATAGAAATCTAACGACAAAGGAAGGGAAGCAATACTTGATAAATTGCACGGACCATTGACTGCAACAACGGACAAAGTACCAGAAGCACTAGAAGACACAGTAATGTTATTGGTACCTTGACCACTAACAATGGTTAACCCACCTGTTGAAGTCCATACATAATTGGTTGCACCGTTAACGGAAGTACAAGTCACCGGCAATGTCGAACCAGCGCAAATTCCTTGACCCGTAACTTGAACCGTAGGAGCTGCAGGTGCTCCTCCGTTGTACGTAATGACTACCTGACCATTTCCAGCTAACTGACTAACCGAAATTACTCCATTGATAACTCCTCCAACGTAGGAAGATCCACCGCCGCCGCCGCCGCCGGCTCCTTTGGAATTCCCTGAACAACCGGTAGTTCCAGCAGAACCACCTCCGCCGCTTCCACCGCCAATGTATCCACCACCACCGGCACCTCCTGAGGGATTCGTGTTTCCCGAAAAACAACAACAATTTTGCCCACCACCGCCGTTAGCACCAACAGCTGAGTTCGTAGAATTTCCAGGAAGCCCCAAAAACCCACCGCAACCAATACCCGAAGGACCAAAAGCTCCTTGCGTATTGCCGTAATTTCCACCTTTACCTCCACCGGCAAACCCACCACCTGTTTGTGAATCAGCACCGTCACTTCCAGCTCCGCCATTTCCTGAACCTCCTGAACCTCCTATACCGGGAATTGAACCATCATCAGTACATCCCGAATTACCGCCACCGCCACCGCCGCCGGCAACCAAAATTCGATCAGCCTCCAATACCCCACCAAAGCGGATATCAGAAGCTCCCCCTCCGGCACCGTAAAGGTTATCACCACCATTTCCACCACCGTTGTAACCTCCAGTTCCGTTTGCACCGGCTCCACCCACAAAAATGGTAAAAACATCACCTTGAGAAACTTGCTTCCAACCCGATGCGTAACCTCCAACTCCACCATTCCCTGCAGCGGCACCAGCCGGATTTGGTAAACCACTTTGACCTTGTCCACCCCAAGCTTCAATAAAAATTGAATCTACGCCGCATGGGACCGTAAACGTTTGAGGGGTACCCGTGTAGGTAAAATTCACCTGTGTTTGCCCGTGGGCACTTGAAACGAATAAACCAATGAAGGCGTACCCTGTAAAAACATTAAGTAATTTTTTAAGCATAATAGTTATTATTTTTTGCAAATATAATTAAATTTCGCGGCAACCAATCATCGCTTGAATTATCTGTTAAAAACCCAATGGATTATATTTTGAGCGCTATCCCAGCGTTCAGCTGCCAACTCCACGTTGAACCTTTCAAAATGGTTTCTGTGGCTATTAGGCACTTCGGTTCCAAGCGCAACACCAAGCGTTCGTTCCATTGGTAGCTTGGACAGAGGGTCAAACTCCCCAACACCGTAGATTTATTCGCCCCGATGCGAGCACATCGATTATTGGGATCATAAAATACCTCCATTCGTTGCGCTAAACTCCAATGCTTGTTGAAGGCATAGCGCGTCATCCATTGGGCCGCCCCCCAGACATAGCCTGATTCCAACCCAAAATCGGCCGTTCCCCATTGCTCCCATTTCCCTTGGTTCCACGCCAAATTCACGTGTTGGTAAAAACGGCCGATCGATAAGCTGTCTGGATAAATAGATCCATAGAATGTTCCATACATCAGCGAAAAACGTTCCGAAAAATGAACTTTATAATGCACGCCAAAACTGGGCCTTCGCATCTTCGGATCCAAGGCAATGCGTTGCCAACCGTTCAAAACATGAAAACCCAACTCATGATTCTTATTTTCAGAAACGTACAAGGTTCTGGTTCCTAAAAAGTAGTATGGGGTATTATCAGAAACTATGCTCCTGGTAAGTGTTGGCGCATCAGATGAAATGGCGGATTCTAACCCAATAAATGAATTATACACCCCAACATCCCACCATAAATTGGCCTTTTTCAATAGTTTTACCCCGAAAAAAGCTTCGTTCAAAGGACGCGCCCACAGCGGTTCGGCCGCAAGATTGTAGCGGCTATAATCGCCCGTCATCAAGCCCAAAGTTGCACGGAATCTAGAGAATTGAAGTTCCCCTTTGAGCAATAATAAGTTCGTTCTTAGTTGATTGTTCACGCGGTGATTGTATACAAACGAGGGCTTTTGTGCGAAATTCCCGCGTTGCTTACCAAAGTACATATCGGCAAAACCCGAAAGAGTGAATGAAGCTTTAGAAGAATCCGAAAGCAAGGATATGCCCTGAGCCCAAATGTTGGGTAGGATCAACCCCATGATAAAGACCGTAATTAATCGGTTCATAGCGCAAATTTTAAAACAAAAGTGCAAAAAAAACCCTGACACATCGGCCAGGGCTTTATATCATTGAATGCCAACTATCGTTTGTGCAAAGGTTCGTCGGAAACGGTTAGTTTCTTACGTCCTTTTCTACGGCGAGCCGCTAATACTCGACGTCCGTTTTTGGTAGCCATACGGCTTCTGAAACCGTGCTTATTTCTGCGTTTTCTTTGCGAAGGTTGAAACGTTCTTTTCATATTTCCTAATATTTTTCGCCCAAAAAGGGAGTGCAAATATACGTCTTTTTTCAGCTTTTCAAAGGCTCCGCAGAAAAAAAATCAAATTATTCGAGTCTTCCTTAAAGTTACCGTATTTTTGCATGGTAAAGAACCATGAACAAACCTTCGGAACCCCTTGTTGCTCCCAAAAAGAAATCTTCCGGTAAGTTGCGTTTCTTACTTTCCTATCTTCGACCTTATGCCTTCCCTTATTTCATCGGTTGGATTTTTTTAGTCTTATCCACCTTAGCTGGATTGGTTTTCCCTTATTTGATGGGCGGTTTACTTGGGGCAGATGCTCAAGGCAGTTCGGTAGACTCCATTGGTAAAACACTGTCCAACAACTCCGTCAACGGCATTGCTTTGGCTTTGTTCATATTGTTTGGGGTTCAAGCCTTGTTTTCCTTCTTTCGCGTGGTGCTCTTCAACAACGTTACCGAAAACGCACTGCGCGACTTACGCAATAAAGCCTTCGAACGCATGATTTACATGCCGATGGATTTTTTCAATACCCATAAGGTCGGTGAACTCACCAGCCGCATTGCTTCGGACATTACCCAGATTCAAGAAACGCTTCGCACCACGGTTGCTGAGTTCTTCCGCCAAATTGTTATCGTAGTTGGAGGAATCATTTTCTTGGTGTTCATTTCCTGGAAATTGTCCTTAATCATGGTGGCCACCGTTCCTGTGATGGCACTCATTGCTGTTTTCTTTGGACGCTATATTCGAAAACTGAGCAAAAACGCGCAAGACTTTACGGCCTCCTCCAATTCCATCATTGAAGAAGCGCTCAGCGGAATTGCGAACGTAAAAGCCTACACCAATGAAGCATTCAACCTGAACCGTTTTCGCAAAACCACCCAAGAAATGCGTAACCTGAACGTGCGCAGCGGTCTGTGGCGTGGCGTGTTTGTTTCCTTCATCATTTTTTGCCTTTTCGGAGCGATTGTATTCATTATTTGGCAAGGAATGATGATGACGCAAGGTCCTAACCCGGCCTTGGCCAAAGAAGGGTTTTATCAATTCATTTTGTTCACCATTATGATGGGAGCCAGCATTGGTTCCTTGCCTGAATTGTACGCCAACCTGCAAAAAGCCCTAGGAGCCATTGAAAACCTTGCAGACATCATGCAAAGCTCTACAGAACCGGAATTGGTTTCCGGTAAAGAATTTTCGCCCATTCGAGGACAAATCAGCATGGAAAACATGCATTTTCATTATCCTCAACGGGCCGATGTTTCGGTATTGAACGGGGTAAATTTCACGATTGAACCCAATCAAACGTTGGCCATCGTTGGAAGTTCTGGGGCAGGTAAATCCACGCTAGCCTCCCTGCTTCTAAGGTATTATGAACCATCGGAAGGAACGATAAAATTCGATGGAATCGACGCCAAAGAACTGGATTTAGAACATTTGAGAAAACATCTTGCCATCGTTCCTCAGGAAGTGATGCTTTTTGCGGATACCATTTATGAAAACATTCGCTTTGGTAAGCCAACCGCCGCGCAAGAAGAGATCACTTCAGCAGCACAACAAGCGAATGCCTGGGAGTTCATTCAAAGTTTTCCCGAAGGAATGCAAACCCAAGTGGGTGACCGCGGGATTCAGCTCTCGGGAGGTCAAAAGCAACGCATTGCCATTGCGCGGGCTATTCTAAAAAATCCGGCAATTCTTATCCTCGATGAGGCGACCTCCGCATTAGATTCGGCCTCCGAACAATTGGTGCAGGAAGCCCTCGACCGCTTGATGGTGAATCGCACAGCAGTGGTGATTGCCCATCGCTTATCCACAGTCCGAAAAGCCGATAAAATTCTGGTTTTACAAGACGGTAAAGTACTGGAAGAAGGAACGCACGAAAGCCTCATTTCCCTCAACGGGGCCTATGCCAAATTTGTGGAATTGCAATCCTTGGGTCAGGCATGATGAAACTGCACCGCAACTTTTTGCCCCGATCGAAGGCAACAGGTTTTGGTCCCACCCTCGAAACTTGGACGCCAGAAACCCTAGCACATTTCACCAACGGAATCGCGGACCGAGAATCTCTAAAAAACCAAGCCATCCAAAGGAGCGCTTCCTTCGATCCCGCGATGCGCCAAACCTTGTACGAAGCGTTAATTTCACAATATGCCAAGGCGGGATCAACGATCCCAGAAAACCTAGAGCAACTCTTAAACCCTCGGTCAGTCACGGTAACAACAGGCCATCAACTGCCCTTAGCACTGGGCCCTCTTTTTACCGTTTTTAAAATACTTCACGTGGTTCAACTTTGCGAAGCCATGAACGAATCCGAGATAGCAAATACCTTCCTTCCGGTGTTTTGGCTTGCGTCAGAAGACCACGATTTGGAAGAAGTGCAAAACGTTCACCTGTTCAATAAGACGTTTTCTTGGGTTCCCAATGAAACAGGGCCTGTGGGATCGATGACCACCGCGCAATTAAACACCTGCTATGAGGAAATCTTATCATGCTTTAAAGGAATTAGCGCTGATGAGTTATCCGAACTGTTTCGGAATGATGCTGCGAATTATGCCCAGCACTACCACCAGATGCTATCGAAGATCTTTAGTAAATTTGGGGTAATCCTGATTGACGGTAACGACCCCACGCTTAAAAAAGCATTCTCACCAATGGTACGAAAAGAACTCCAGGAGCAATTCGTCATGGCAACGGTGAGCGCCACCAACGCGGAGTTGGTCTATGCTGGAAAAAAGGTGCAAGCCCATGTTCGACCTATCAACCTGTTTTACCTGAGTCCACAAAAACGCGAGCGCATTTTGCCAGATGAAGGTCATTTTGTTGTCGGAGAACAGCGCTGGACCTTGGAGAATATGTTAACAGAAGTTGAAGAGCATCCTGAGCGGTTTTCCCCCAATGTATTAATGCGTCCATTATACCAAGAAACGGTGCTGCCCAATGTTTGCTATGTTGGAGGGAGCGGCGAATTGAATTATTGGTCGCAACTTAAATCCACCTTTAAAGCGGTAGGACTTCCTTTTCCCTTGCTGAAAACCCGCATTAGCGGCTTTTTGCTCAAAGGTTCTTTCCTTGAAAACAACGAGTCATCCTTTCGTCCTTTCAAAGAGCAAGAAGATTCTATTTTAAGCATATCTTCGAACCGAGATACTTTTTTTGAAAATCTAGACCAGCGGTTGACATCCTTAAAAGAACTCCTAATAACTGGAAGCCAACCCTTTGGACAAGAGGCTGAGAAATGGGCTTTACCCCAGATTAAAAACATGGAAGGCGCCTTAGAACATTACAAAGCCCGATGGCAAAAACAGGAAAAACAAAACCTCGAAAGTCAACTATCCCGTGAAAGACGTAAATATGCCGAAAAGTATCCAAATGACCTTCCCCAAGAACGGGTAACGAGTATTTTTCAATACTGCGGAGAACAGAGTCCCTCAGCGTTAATCCTTGCTTTGAAAAACCTGATTGATCCTTTTTCCGAAGAACTTCATATTTTTGAACAAAGTCATGAAACAGAATAACATACGCTCGGTCTTAAGCAAGCATCCAGCAATCCCAGTGGTAACCTTTCACGAGCTATCGGAGGTCGTGCCTCAATTGGAAAAACTATCTTCGAACGGCATTCAATGCATCGAAATCACCCTAAGAACTGCCATTTCTTTTGAGGCCATTGCCGAGGCAAAAAGAACCTTTGGTGATCGAATGGACATAGGTGTTGGCACCTTGGTTTCGGTAGCGCAAATTGAAAAAGCGGCTTCTTTAGGGGTAAAATTCATGGTTAGCCCCGGCATTCATCCGACGTTAGCTCCAGCCCTGGAATCTTCCGGCATTGCTTTTATCCCTGGCGTAGCAACACCCAGCGAAATTATAACCGGGCTTCAACTGGGTTGGGATACGTTCAAGTTCTTTCCTGCGCACCTGTTCGGTGGGCTCGAAGCTCTGAAAACCTACGGACAAGTATTTCCCGAGGTGCGTTTTTGTCCAACCGGAGGAATTAAAGCCGATACCTACGAGCGCTATCTCGAATTACCCAACGTTCTATCCGTGGGAGGTTCATGGATGCAGTGAAACTGCCTAGTTCGGAAATCGTGTATCAGGAATAATGAGTTCAGGTGCACTGAACAAAGAAAACCGTAACCCAAAATTCACATTGAATTGAGTGTACAATATCATTTGCGATGCGCGGTCGCTTCGATGCATCGTTGTGCGGATGTCGGGCATGTGAATGAACCCCATTTTGGCCTCCCCTTGGATGAAGAAATACTTGAAAAATAAACATTGTAGTGCAAAAACGCCATCAACACCGTATCCAGCCAAATGAAAAGCGTCGTAGCGCGGATTCGACAGGAGGGTGGTATTGGTTTTGGGCAACATTGCCCCAACACCTCCACCGTAATGCAGTATAGGTTGAAACCACCTGGTTTGGAATAGAACCTTGGATTTTCGGAGTTCAGCGTTGATGTAGTTCAATCCATCCGTATGTTCGAATTTGAGAAAATCTTGTGATATTAGAAAGTCCTGATTGGTGTATACTCCGTCGTAGGGTGTGCCTGAATTGTAGATATAACCGTTGATCGTGCTCGGTTGATCGTGGAGCATTACGTATTTCATGTGATCAACGCCAAGGGAAAATTGGAGACCGTTTTTGAAGTAATATCCCATTCGAAAATTATATTGAGGAATCGTCATTTTCTTGGGGCTAAAATACAAGGAAGGTGAAAAAGGTGATTGACGGTCAACTGCCACTACATCATACAATTGAAAATCGTAGGTATTACCATGAAATCGAAGCGTAGAAGGAGCGTAGTAAGCGCGATTCCAACCCCAATAGAAATAGAAGCTACCACGTTTTGTGGCAAACGGTGTCATTTGGCCGAAAACACCATGGATTATACAAGCGAGCACGAATAAAAAATAGTAGCGCATGAATGCAAAGTTCACATTTTCTTCGTAACCGAACTAGGATTTTTAATTTCTACAGTAGAATCAGAGGGCTATGATAAAAATAAAAGGGTTGTTGGGTTTACTGATGATAAGCTCAAGCATCATAGGACAAAACCTTTTGATGATCGACGAGGAATCGCGGAACGCCATTTTAAAAAAGCACAATCACGAGCGTCAAATCCTAAAAATTCCGGATTTAGTTTGGAGCGAGGAATTAGCTTCATTTGCCGAAGAATGGGCCCTGCAACTTGCAAAAGAAGACCAAGGAATTCATCACAGACCCCCTCATCATTACGGAGAAAACATCTTTTGGTCGTCCTATGTACTCCCGGATTATTCGGATGGCGTTCAATACTGGAATGACGAAAAGAAAATATATCGCTACAAGGCGATTAACGGAAAAAAAGAAGGAACCGGCCATTATACCCAAGTAATATGGAAAAGAACAGAAAAAGTGGGATGTGGGTGCGCCCAAAGCGCAACTGGGACCTTTTTCTTTGTTTGCAACTATGATCCTCCTGGAAATTATATGGGACAAAAACCTTATTAGGTTATTTCAACAGGCAACAACGTTAATCTACCGATATGGTAATGGTATTGGTACCCTTACCTTGGGGAATCTTAAAATTTTGTATTATATCCGCTTTTAATGGATAGCCTGTTGCCCTGTCAACGGTTAAAGTACCTGATAAATCAAATGCTACTTTCACAGAAGAACTTGTTCCTTTACCATTGGATTTCATGTCGATAATGATGGTTTTATCATTAATCTCCTTCAGCGTGTAGGTTGAAATAAAGTCGCCTTCCATTCCTCCTGTTGCCATGGTCTGATTCGTTTTCCAACGATCGCCAATAAATAACTCTTGCTTGGGGTAGGTTGCCATAAACATGGACGAGGAGGTTTGCTTAATTTGATTAGCAAGCTCCTTATTATCGCTTTTCACGTCAAGAATTTCACCGCGGTCATTAAACCGAATATTAGCTTTAGATTTTGCTATGGCCTGAAGTTCTGGTGAATCATCCAAAGAGATTTTTCTTCCCATCATATCCATGGTGAAGTCGGTATACCTTACCTCTGAATCAACTTCGCCATTGTTAGAAATTTTATTGAATTTTTGGCTCATTACCATGGTTATTTCTGAAGACTGGCCCATTACATCGGTAATCATCTTCATCGTCATATACTTTTTGGAACCCACCTTTGGATTAAACCTTAACAGAACTTTTTCTGCGTTCTCCATGCGCTCAGGGTTTCGTTCCACAACGATTTCCCCTGGTTTTGGAGGCGTGGCAGCTTGACTCGATGCTTTCTTTGTTTTACCCTGCTTATCGTTTGAAGAAGTCGTATTACATGACATTAAGAAAAGTGTAATACCCAAAATAATGGCGATTGTTCTCATTGTGTGTTTTTAACGAAATTACCCATTTAAACTCATTATGAACTTACAAATTTGGTAAAATCCCTCAAAAAAATTGGCGAACTGAACCTTGAGCAACACCATTATTCTGTTCAAGAACATTAAAAGCATGAACGAAAAACCAAGTGTTTTCCTAAAACTTGCTAACTTAGTGCATGCGGAATAAAAAGATACAACACCTTCTTTTCATTGGGATACTATCCCTGTTGCTCTTTTCGTCGTGTAAATCCGCTTCAAGTTGCAATTGCGCTAAAACTGAATTCTCCAAAACAACCATAAAACCATGATTTATTTATACATTCTCGTTCCTATATTTCTGCTCATTGTTTCTGGGCTCTACACCGTAAACCAAGGCACCATTGCCGTGATCACCTTGTTCGGAAAATACCGTAGAACAGCCACACCGGGGCTCAGGTTTAAAATTCCTTTTTTCGAACAGGTTTTTAAGCGTATCTCTTCGCAAAATCAAAGCATTGAAATGGAGTTTCAAGCGGTAACAATTGATCAAGCCAACGTCTATTTCAAAAGCATGTTGTTGTATTCTGTGGTAGATGAGCAGGAAGAAACTATTAAAAAAGTGGCCTTTAAGTTCATAAGTAATAAAGATTTAATGCAAGCCCTCATTCGTACCATCGAAGGGTCGATTCGGTCCTATGTCGCAAGTCAAAAGCAAGCTGAAATATTGGGATTACGGCACGAATTGGTGGAAAGCGTAAAAGGCCAAATTGATCACACACTCGAAACCTGGGGTTATCATCTCATTGATCTGCAAATCAACGATATTACCTTCGATAAAGCCATTATGGAAAGCATGAGCAAGGTTGTTGCTTCCAATAATTTAAAAGCCGCGGCGGAGAATGAAGGACAGGCATTATTGATTACCAAAACGAAAGCAGCAGAAGCAGAAGGTAATGCTATAAAAATTGCAGCGATGGCCGAAAAAGAAGCAGCAATGCTTCGCGGTCAAGGGGTTGCACTCTTCCGACAAGAGGTTGCCAAAGGAATGTCCGAGGCTGCAGAACAAATGCAACAGGCAAACCTCGATACCAACGTCATACTTTTTTCCATGTGGACCGAAGCCATTAAGAACTTTGCAGAATACGGCAAAGGAAATACCATCTTCCTCGATGGATCCCCCCAAGGAATGGAAAACACCATGCGCCAAATACAGGCAATGATGGGGGATCAAAAGATCGATAAGTAGAGAAAACGATTCGAAATTTTTCTGTATTAAAATTTCTTGGCCATTTTTTAAACATTTGTTTAAATTAAGTGTTTAACTTTGCGGACGTTTTATGAACCCATCGGCAGAGGATAAGATTAAAGCTGCAGCCTTGCAGGTATTTTTACAGAAAGGTTATGCGAATTGCACTTCTCGTGAAATTGCGCGAGAGGCAGGCATGAATGTAGCCTTGGTCAATTATTATTTTCGATCGAAAAGCAAACTGTTTGCCATTGTTTTTGAATCCGTGATGAACGATTTCATGCATTCCATGGTGCAGGTTTTTAGTTCCGATCTTCCTATCCGATCAAAAATAGAACTGTTGATTGCTCGAGAGTACGAGTTCCTTGCGCTGCATCCAGAAATCCCCAACTTTGTCTTAAGCGAAATTGAACGAAATCCAAACAGCATGGATGAGATCAAACCGATGTTATCGGTAATCTTAAAGTCCGGAGTGTTGGAGGAAGTGGAATTGCTGCAGAAAAAAGGGGAAATGCGCTCCATTGACATGGTTAGCATTACCTTACTGCTGATGTCGAATTGTCAATTTCCTTTCATGGCGAAAAAATTGGTTCATGCCATTCATGGGATTGAATTAGCCGCATATGAAAATCAGCTCCAAAATCACCGCGAACACGTGGTTCAAATGATTCTCAATTATTTATTTCCAAACGAAGCTCATGGTTAAATTTTTCATTGTATTCCTTCTCGTATTGGCACCATTTGCCCAGGCACAAACGTATTCACTAAATACCTTATTGCGCATTGCCGACACTTCGAATTTCACCCTTAAAAACATGAAATACGATCAAGCAATAACCGCGCACCAGCGCAGCATTTACCTTTCAGGGAGGTTGCCACGGGTCAATTTTACCGGAGATTACCGCTACAACGCATTAATTCCTGCTCAAATAATTCCCGCAGACTTTTTTGGGGGTCCAAGTGGTACCTTTGCTCAGGTTAAATTTGGGGTTCCATTTAACTTAAGCAATTCAATACAATTAACGCAGTTCCTGTACAATTCGCAATTAAGCTATGGTCTTAGCGCACTGGCCATTGCAGCCCGCGTTACTGAAATTCAAGAAACCATTGCGCAACAAGAAATTCGCCATCAAATTGCCACGACATTTTTCAGTATTCAGGCCTTAGAAAAACAAAAAAAATACCTGGTAAAAAATCAAGAAAATTTGAACAACCTCATCAAAAACATGGAGGTAATGCAGCAACAGGGTCTCATACTACCAGTTGACATCGAAAAGATCAAGATCAATAAGATTTCTTTGAGCAGTAATATGTTGTCCATAGAAAACACCGAAAAAAAACTGCAACAATATCTCGGTATTCTTGTTGGTATGCCGGAGAAAAGCACGTTCGACTTAGAAGAAGATCAAATTCTTGCCTCACAAACCATTGTCGACCTTTCTACAACTAAACGACCGGAACTTGCACTGCTTGAAGCTCAAAAGGAACTGAACGCCGAGGAACTGCGTGGAACAAAAATGGCATACCTCCCAAACCTTTCTTTTTATGCTTCTTATAACTACAATTACAACATTATGCCAGAAAAGGACTTTAGAACTGGCATCCCTTCTTCCTTTATCGGATTGCATTTGGACTGGAATCTTTTTGATGGATTGGAAAAAAGAAATAAAATAAAAATCAACGGATACAACCGTGAAAAATTAGAAAACCAAGAAATTCAACTCAAATCGCAGCTGCAATTAGCCACGGAAAATGCAAGGCGCGACATTGACTTGCAAATGGAGAATTTGCGATTGAACGAGGAACAGCTCGTTTTAGCCAATCAAATTTACCAAACCACACTAGCTCAATTCAAGGCTGGAACGGTCAGCACCAGTGAGCTGCTGGATACCGACAACCGAAAACAACTTGCAGAATCTAACGTAATTGGAGCCTATCTTCAGCTGCGTTTAGCTGAAATCGCCTATTTAAAATCGCTAAGTCAAATAAAATAACCATGAACAAAGTAAAAAACCTCGTCATTGGAATCGTTATAGGAACCACCTTGATCGTATTTACCATTCTAAAATTAGCTTCCAATAAAGAAGAAGTTCAGAAAAAAGTACACATTCCGGATATTAACGCTCCGGTACTGGTGGAAACAGCAAATCCCGTCGAACATACCTTTGAGTCCGAATTTTCTTATTTGGGCAGTTTCGACCCTATGAAGCAAAGTTTTGTAAGTGCGGAGCTAGGAGGTCGTATCGTTTCCTTGAATTTTGCGGAAGGTACCGCGGTAAGTCAAGGAGCAATCTTGGCGAAATTGGACGATGAAATGATTCGCTTGCAATTGGAAAACTTAGAGGTGGGCATAGAGGGGCAAATGAAAGACGACGACCGATATTCCACCTTAGCCAACCTTAACGCTGCACCGGCCATACAGGCAGAGAAAACAAAACTTGGTATTAAATCCGCGGAAGTTCAACGAAAAATCCTGGAAAAACAACTAAAATCGACCTCTATCAAAGCTCCCTATTCAGGAGTTATCACCAAAAAAATGTCGGAACTTGGTTCTGTAGTAGGCCCAGGAACACCAATCGCAGAAATAACGGATGTTTCAAAACTTTTACTCACGGTGAATATCCCTGAAAAGGACATTCAAAAATTCAAGGTTAATCAAGAAATATTGGTGGAAAACGAACTCAATTCGGAGTCTTTCAAAGGAATTATTTACAACATTGCCGTGCAAGCCGATAAAGCCCATAACTTCAAAGTGCAAGTGCAAGTCAATAACCCCAACCTTACCTTGCGAGCGGGAATGTATGGTACTGCAAAACTCTTAAATAATCAACCTAAAACAGCTTTGGCCATCCCAAGAAGTGCATTGATTGGGTCTTTGAAAAACCCACAAGTATACGTGGTGCGTGATGGCAAGGCAAAACTGACCCCTATCACTATCGGGGTAATTGAAAACGATAAAATCGAAATCCTATCCGGTATTGGTTCAACGGATCTCGTTATTACACGTGGACATGTGAAATTAAACTTAAAAGACAATTTAAAGGTAAAACTCTCGAAATAACATGACACTAACCGAACTCTCCATAAAGCGTCCCTCGCTTATTATTGTCATTTTTACGATTTTAATAGGTGGTGGCTTAATTTGTTATAATCAACTCAGCTATGAGTTAATGCCCGATTTTGCACCACCGGTATTAACCGTGACCACCACTTACCCTGGCGCCTCACCTGCAACGGTAGAATCGCAGGTATCGAAACCCTTGGAGGATGGATTAAGCGGCATTGAGAACCTTTCTGAAGTAACCACCTTTTCCTTTGAAAATGCCTCGATTGTGCTCTTAGAATTCAAGGATGGGGTGGATATTAATCAAGCCTTACAAGAAGCTCAGCGGAAAATCAATACCATTGAAGCGGGTTTGCCAAAAAATTCTTCCAAGCCGGTTCTTGCGAAAATTGAACCCAATGCAGTTCCCGTTCTTCAAGTCATTGCCACGTCCAAAAAACTCAACAGCAAGGATTTCACAACCTTGATGGAAAAGAACATTTTACCTCAAATTAAACAAGTTGCGGGAGTTGCGGATGTTCAAACCATCGGCGGTGAGAAAAGGGAAATAAAAGTAGATATCGATAAAGAAAAATTAAAAGCCTATGGCTTGACGCTTGTCTCGGTAAACCAAATTCTTGCGGCCTCAAACGTTGATTTCCCGACCGGAAAGCTCAAGAATAATCAAGAACAAGTTACCGTTCGATTGTCTGGTAAATTAAATTCCATCGAAGAATTGCAAAATCTGGCATTGTATTCTATCGGAAATTCGGTAGTGCATTTAAGCGATGTTGCTGACATTCACGACGGAACCTCTGAACAATTTTCCTTATGTCGATTGAACGGTCAAGAAGGAATTGGTTTAAGGATTAAAAAGCAAAGCGATGCCAACGCCGTTTCAATGTCGCAAGAAACTCAGAAAAAATTAAAACAACTCGAGGAAAAATACGCAGACATAGGCTTAAAATTTACCATTGCCACCGATACTTCGAACGTTACCCTTGAATCCGTAGATGCTGTAATTCACGACCTAGAACTTGCGGTCATTCTCGTCGCAATCGTTATGCTCCTCTTCCTTCATACGCTGCGCAACGCCCTTATTGTTCTCGTTTCCATACCCGCCTCTCTGATTTCTACCTTCATTGCCATGTATGCCTTGGGTTATACTCTTAACCTGATGACACTTCTTGCCATGTCCTTAGTGATTGGAATCTTGGTTGACGATTCCATTGTCGTGCTTGAAAACATATACCGCCACATAAAAATGGGCAAAAACAAGCGTCAAGCAGCGATTGATGGGCGCAATGAAATTGGTTTTACGGCCTTAGCTATTACGCTCGTGGATGTGGTTGTATTTTCACCGGTAGTTTTCATCGAAGGTATTATTTCTGATATCCTTCAACAGTTTTCAATTGTCGTTGTAATTTCTACCCTGATGTCCTTGTTTGTATGCTTTACCTTGACCCCTTGGTTAGCTTCACGAATGGCCAAAGAGGTGAACTTATCGGAAAAAAGAGGTGTATTTTATGGCTTCCTACGCTGGTTTGAAGCTCGAGTAAATTCATTCACAGAAGGGTATGCTAAGCTGGTTGACTGGTCTCTAAAACACAAAATCATAATGGGGCTCAGTATATTAGGGTTAACTATAGCCAGTTTTTCCACCATGGGATTGGGCATTGTTGGACAAGAATTTGTTTCACAAGGAGATCAAGGAAAATTCATGCTTAAATTAAAATTTGATAAAAGCACGACCATTGAACAAAACAATCAAACGACCCTGGCCATCGAGGACATGCTCAACAGCCAAAAAGAAATTACGGAAGTTGTTTTTTCGAACGTTGGCGGACCAAGCTCTGGAATGGGGGCAACAACCTTTGGTTCCGAGAGTAAATCGGAAATTACCGTAAAACTGAAACCCAATCGATCGATATCTACCGTTGCCTACATGACCCAAATACGGGAAAAAATAGAGAGCACCTTTCCCGGAGTCGAGGTAAGGGCTATGAATATCGGAATGATTGAATCGGAAGAGGCGCCAATTGAAATATTTCTTTCCTCGGATGATAATGAACTCATGATGAAAGAAGCCCGGCGTTTGAAAAACTTCATTGACGGCACTAAAGGAGCAAAAGACGCGTACATTTCCACGGATGAATTAACCCCAGAACTACGCATTTCCTTGGACCGAGTAAAGATGGGGCAGCTCGGACTTCAAGCCGGGGTTGTTGGTATGCAATTGCAAAATGCCCTCACCGGTAACGACGACGTAAAATTCGATGAAAAAGGGCAAGAATATGCCATACGAGTTATGCTCGAAAAAGGAGACCGCCAACAGATAAACGATATTGAATCCATGACTTTTACCAGTTCGGACGGTAAAATAGTTCGACTTGAGGAATTTGCTAAAGTGAGCGTTGACAACGGAAACGGTACCCTCGAGCGCAAGAACCGAGCTAATAACACAACCCTTAGAAGTTGGGTGCTGGGACGTGCCTCCGGAGACGTTGCCATGGACATTGAAAATTACTTAAAAAAGGAACCCCTTGATCCACAAGTAAAGTTAAAATGGGGAGGAGAAGTTAAACGTCAAAAAGAATCAATGGGGCTACTAGGTACCGCCATGGGAATTGGATTGATCCTCGTTTACCTAATTATGGTCGTGCTCTACGATAACTTTATATATCCATTTGTAGTATTATTCTCCATTTTCGTTTCCCTCGTTGGTGCCATTCTAGCATTGAATCTTTCTTCCTCCAACATGGGAGTTTTTACGATGTTAGGAATGCTTATGCTTTTAGGATTGGTTGCAAAAAACGCTATACTCATCGTTGACTTTGCCAATCAATTAAAATTGACCGGATTGAATACCCGCGATGCTTTATTAGAATCTGTTCGTACGCGTATGAGGCCTATTTTAATGACAACCATTGCGATGGTTTTTGGAATGATTCCAATTGCCATGGCAACAGGTTCCGGTGCGGAATGGAAAAACGGATTGGCGTGGGTTCTTATTGGCGGTTTAACGTCGTCCATGTTCTTAACCATCTTAGTGGTACCCATGATGTACAGCACCGTGGATAATGTCAAAGATTGGCTGTCGAAAAGGAAATTATTAAAGGCGATAAAGCTGGAGGACTAACCTAATGTCCTTAACAGAAATGGCAAGGTTCTAATAAGTCCAAAACACTTTTAACGGGAGTGAAAACTGCAGGTGGAATTTCAATAAATATCGTATTCCAATGATGCATGGAACCGTTCCATAGTCCTGGTTTTTCTAAAAAATAAATCGTTTTCCCTGACAGGTTTTTCTTGACTGCCATGCCAAAATCATGTTGAACAAACGAATTTAAATTTAAAGGATTCCCCATCAGATCTTTCGTGCACAAGGCCATAAAAACAGGGTTAAAATGACTGCTTTCCGATAGTTGATGTAATCCTTGAGGCGAAATCTGAGATTTCTCGACAATTTGTTTGGTAAGCCTTCCCTCCGTGTTGACCCAAAAAGGTCCTCCCCCAGGCTTTCCCTCCGTTGGAACCATGCCACAAACCCTCCAAGGTCTGTTAAGCTGTATGCTAAAATCCTGTAAAGTAAATTTTTGAAGATCTTCCGTGCTAAATAAAGAAAATCGTTGAGACAGCTCTTTTATTTTTTCAATATCCTGTATATCTATAGCCGCTTTAAACGCATTCCTAATCCACGCCAATAATCCTCCAAGGCTCGCCCAGGACTGGTGTGTGAGAGAATCGTATTCAACGCACTGGATATTATCGATGTTTTTAACGAAGATAATGTCTGCCTTCAACTGCTCTAAATTATCGAGCAAAGCGCCATGTCCCGATGGACGGGTGAGCATAACCCCATCGGGACCCTTGACCGGTGATTGGAACTCATCAAAAACAAATGAATCGGTGTTTTTATTTTGAACACTAAAGGTTATTTTATCCTTATGCTGTTGGTAGATATCTTGCTTGTAAAAATGGGAAACATGTTCCCCCTGTATGGAAAAATGCACTTCACATATCGTTTTCGGAAAGGTAAAGGCTTGGCGAAGGTGTCCTTCAAAGGGTGTAGTAAGCCTCCCCTTGATGTTATGAAAAGGAAACAATGCTTTAGGAATTTTCGCAAAATTCAACCCATCAGGACCTAATAAATACTCGATGAATTCATACTTTTCAAAAGTTCCTCCTGAAATTCTATCCTTCCAAGTCGGACAAATCTGCTCATAAAAGGCGAAACTTGGAATATGTTCAAAAAACTTAGCCCAAGCTTCTGAGGTAACTGAAGGGTCAGAAGCCAATATTCCTTGCAAAAAGTCGAACATCCTTGACCCCACTCCGGAGGAAGGGATGAAAAAACAACAGGTTTGCCGCTCGGAATTAAAATACGACTGAAACTCTTGGCTTTCTTGATCTGTCAACGCTACAATTCCATGGTTCAGGGTACATGCCTCTTGCAAGTCAGGAGACGTTAACGCAGTAAATAAACGAATACGTTGTAATTCAATACCGTCTTGGTTCGTACTCATCATCCGAAAAAATTAGTTTTACTTTGCAAGGTGAAACGATTCGTCGAAGGTATAAAATATCAACTACTCGCCAAAAAAAGACAGGGAATTCACTCCCCTTTCGTGTTTTATCTGGCCAACCAAGTCTTCCCCCAAAGGATTCCAGAAGAAGTTGCACACATTTTAAAAGCCTTTGATCATCGACAATCAACTTCCAAAGAGTGGATCAAATTTACCGAATTAGGGGCAGGATCTAAAAGGTTAAATGCCGACCGTTCTGTTCGAAAAATCCACCGTCACAGCAGCTCAGGAAAACATTATGGAGAATTACTGTATAAGCTGTCATCGTCCTTCAAACCAACAACCATTTTGGAATTGGGAAGCTCGCTTGGCAGAGGTACGCTTGCTTTACACCTAGGGTGTCCTACAGCTAACCTTTATTCGATTGAAGGCTGCCCATCAACCCATCAACTCGCACAAAAAAACATCGAGGTATTTTCAAAGCATTCGGAGAACATTCACCTGATAAACTCCAGTTTTGATGATTTTTTAATGAATCTCGATTCTCTGATTTTTGACTTCGTTTTTATCGATGGTCATCACGATGGCGTCGCATTAATCAACTATATGGAACGACTCCGAACAAATACTCATGACGAAACCCTATTTATTATCGATGATATTCGATGGAGTGAGGGAATGTGGAAAGCATGGTCCAAGATCGTGCGTAACGAGGATTTTCATGTAACCATTGATTTGAATCGGATGGGATTATCCCTAGGCAGGAGACATCAAGCAAAGGAACATTTTATGTTGAGAAGTTAGAATAAAGGTTTAATTTGCTTTAACAATTGACGTTGGTTAACTTTTGATCTGTCCCGAGAACCTTTTACATCGAGCGAAGCTTTATTGGCACTTACAGCGATTTCGTTGATATCTCGAACCTCTGATAACCTCTTTGATTGTTCCTTTCTTTCAAGTACGGATTCCTCCAATGCGTCTTTTTCATCATCTCCATCCATGGCAATTTCTGCGGAGCTTTCGGGCAAAACCTCTATTTTCTCATTGACATAACCATTCATTGATTCATTCTCCATGGGAAAAGGAACATCCTCGATTTCAGCCGGTATTGTGATTAAGGGCTCAGAGGGCGTAAGACTTTGCATTTTTTGCTGTTCTGAAATAGCAGGATTATTTTGAGATACTTTCGATGAAGACCGCTTCTTTTCTTGTGCTTTTTTAGGATTATTCTGAGCTAAATTAAGCGCAGGATCTTGATCTGTAAAATTCAAGTTTACCGCCAAGTATACGAAAACCAAAACGGCCGCTACGGAGAGAAAAACGGCCAGTTTTACTGGAAAACGTTTTTGAAGGGGAATAACCACCGGAGTATAATGTTCATCAAACGTTTTGTTCAAGGATTCCTTTAGCGAGATCGGCGGCGCAACAGGTAATGCCTGCCCTGCATGATTCAACATGTTTTGGATATGTTGAAATGCATTTTGATCTGGACAAAATTCCGCAATTTCCGATTTTTCACTTTCGGTTAAGTCATCGTAATGCATTTTTTTAAATATTTCTTCCATGATTATGATCTTCAAACTAATTCAAACATTTTCAATTCCTCGGCTAGTTTCTTTATGGCATAAAAAAGACGTGACTTTACCGTGCCTTCATTAATGCTCATAATTTCTGCAATTTCCTTAATGGAAAGCCCATCAATATGCTTCAAAACGAAAACTTCACGATGCTTTTCATCCAATTTTGTCAATTCACGTTGCAACGCCTCCATAAATTCAAGATCATTGATGGTATTATCCAAATTATCTTCAGAGGCAATATTATAGCGGTGATCTAATCCATTATGGGTGTTTTTCCGAACCTCATTTCTTTTAAACTCGTTCTTGCAAAGGTTGGAAGCAATGGTGTATATCCAGGTTTTAAAATTTTTAGACGTGTCAAATAGTTGTGGTTGACGAATGATTTTTGTGAATAGATCTTGCAGTAAATCTTGAGCCCTCACCTCATTGTACCAAAGCATTTTGAGAATATAGCCATAAAGTTTATCGGCATACCGATGGTATAATTCATCAAAAGCAGGCTTTTCTCCGTGGCTAATCGCCAACATGAGTTGTTCATCTGAATAGGCCTTAAATTCCGCTTTCAATAAACGCATCGATTACTTATTACGTCGAATTTTCATTCTTTTATTCGCAATTTTTCCTTTCTTAAAATCATCTTTATTGCTCGATAATACCTCTAGAGTTGTCAACATGGGTTCATAATTTCCTTGTAAATGTTCAAATTCCTTGCTTGGTTCAGTACCACAATCCAAATACGAAAACGACTCTAAAAACTGCTCATTATTCAACAACCATTGATCTTCGTTCATCGCATCTGGATAAAGAAACACTAAACCATTTGGCGCTAATTGGGATTCAAATTGCATTAAATAAGCACTAGGTATCGTCATGGAAAAAGCAAATTTCTTCGTAGGGTTCATGTTGACGAAATCTTTGAAATATGCAATATCCACTTTAGATTGTAAGGGAACTATAAAGCCCTTATTGGATAATAACTGACGATATTGAGGACTTTGAAGGAGGTCCAATGATATAACTTCTAAATGATTTCTATTCTGTATCATCATTTCGTTAATAGCTCCATAAGTATCCCAAGTTCCGTGGGTAATTAAAACCGTTTTTTCAGGTACCGAAGCCAACAAATCTTTGGAATAACAAGTTATTTCTTGTGGTATATGTCCCAAATCTCTAGCTCGTTGAATGGCCATTTTCAGAGATGAGGTGTCGCCAGTGACTAAGGAGTTTGCTATCCATAATCGTATTCCTTCGGGATGCGAAGGATTTAACTGTAAAGCTTGTTGCAATTGAGGAAAACGCAGTGCATTGTAATTACCCTGATCATAATATAAAATATTGGCTTCAATCAAGTCCTTGTCCGTCTTTACTAGGCTCTTCATTTTAATCACGGATTGTTCCAGTTGATTTTCCTCTGATTTTGATGCGGTTCGTGAACTTGGATTTTGCTTAACGTTTGCCTTAGCCGCTTTATAATTTTCCATTTCAAGCAATAAACTGTTATTCTGAAGGTCGCCACTCCTCGACTTGTCATCTAAACGAAATTCCCCCTCCACAGCCTTGATTGAGTCGCTTAAAGGGATTATACCGTTGCTGCCGCTGTTAAAATATCCTGAAGAAGAATTATTATTCGACTGTGGTGGTTGTGCCAAACAACATGGAACCAGTAAAATAAAGACAAAGAAAGTTCGTAATTTATGCATCATGGTAGCGTCTACACCCTTCGACAGAAAAGGTTCACACAACGAATATATACAATTACCCTCATAAATATTCCTTAAATTTGTACGTAAATGTTCTCGTTGAAGCACCTCCCTCATAGTATTATCCTGACGTTATTGTTATGGTGCTCTTTTGCCATCAGTAGTTGCAAAAAAAATGCCAACTTTTCTCAAGAAAACCTAAGTTTTTCCAAAGATACGGTGGTTTTCGATACCGTATTTACCACCATTGGGTCTACCACGCAACAATTTAAAATATACAACCGATCCAACAAGCCCCTTAAAATTGATCAAATTGAATTAATGGGAGGTAATAACTCTCCGTTTCGAATCAACGTTGATGGAGTAAAAGGAACTCAGCTTGGAACAATGATCCTGGAGGGCAAAGACAGTCTTTTTGCATTTGTTGAGGTAACGCTATCAACAAATAACCAAAACTTACCCATGATAATTGAGGATTCCATTCGTTTTCGAACCAATGGGAAAGACCAATACGTAAAATTAGCTGTTTGGGGTCAAGATGCCTATTTTCACTACAAGGATTTAAATGAAGGAACTTGGCCCAATGATAAACCCCATGTAATTTATGGATATGCAGCCGTCGATTCGGCCAAAAGCTTAACCATTCCAGCAGGCACCAATATTTATTTACATAAAAATGCGCTTCTTTACGTTTACAAAGGAGCACTTCAAGTTCAAGGAATGCTCAACAATGAGGTGGTGTTTCAGGGAGACCGCTTAGAGCCGGTTTACGACGATGTTCCTGGACAATATTACGGAATCTATTTTCATGAAGCTTTGCCTTCCAGCATTGATTATGCAATCCTTAAAAATGGAACCGCAGGAATACATCTGTATCATGAAGACCCTTCCAACACAGGCTACACCCTGCAACTCAACAATACGAGGATTTATAATATGTCGAGATACGGTGTTTTCATATATGCTGGCGCTAAAGTTCGAGCTGAAAATTGCATAATTTCTCGCAATGAAACCCATGCCTTACTGGTATTAGAGGGCGGTGATTTTAATTTCAATCATTGTAATTTATTAGGCTATGGATCGGCCAAAGGGCCTGCTGTTGGAATCAGCAACTATTACTCAAATCCATTCACTGGAATTACCAACGTCGGTTCAATTCACGAAGGAAATTTAACCAATTGTGTTGTATACGGCAACCCTGATTTCAATCTGGTGTTGGATACACTTCAGATGAACGGGGTTACCTTGAACTTTCAGGTCTCCAATTGCTTGATTCGAAGTGATTCTGTATTTACAGACCCTTTCTACAGCAACGTACAATGGAATCAAAATCCCTTGTTTGAAAATACCGCTCAAGGCGACTTTATCTTTTTACCGAATTCACCATTGAATGGCACAGGTATCAATACGGGTGTGAGCATCGATATATTTGGAAATCCTCGTCAAAATCCACCGGATATAGGTGCCGTTGAGCTATAAAAAAAGGCTGCATTACTGCAGCCTTCCCTTAAAACAAGAGTCTCATTATGCGTTGGCATTCATGTTATCAAGGACATCCATAACGCTTTTAACCGCCTCAGCAGATTCTGCCAACAAGGCCTTCTCCGCGCTATTCAACTGCAATTCGATGATTTTCTCTATACCGTTCTTCCCAAGAATTACAGGAACCCCAAGGTAAATATCGTTCATTCCGTATTCTCCTTGCAACCAAGCACATACGGGGAAAATTCTCTTTTGATCACGAACAATAGCTTCTACCATTTGAGCCGCTGCTGCCCCGGGAGCATACCACGCGGAGGTACCCAATAATTTAACAATTTCCCCTCCTCCAAACTTCGTTCGTTCGATGATTTCATTCAATTTATCTTCAGCAATCAATTCGGTAACAGGAATTCCTGAAACCGTAGTGTATCGCGGTAGTGGCACCATGGTGTCACCATGCCCCCCCATCAACACCGCTTGAATATCCTTGGGAGAAACGTTCAGTTCTGTTGCTAAAAATGCACGATATCTTGCCGTATCCAAAATACCAGCCATACCAAAGACTTTCTTAGAATCAGTTTTAGCATGTAAATAAGCGCAATAGGTCATTACATCCAAAGGATTGGAAACAACTATAATGATGGCATTGGGAGAATATTTTATAATGTTTTCGGTAACTGTTTTAACAATTCCTGCATTGGTAGCAATTAAATCATCCCGAGACATACCTGGTTTACGCGGTAAGCCTGAAGTAATGACCACTACTTCAGAATCTTTAGTCATTGCATAGTCATTGGTAGAGCCAATGGTTCGAGCGTCGTATTGGTTAATAGGAGCTGTTTGCCAAATATCCAATGCTTTGCCTTCCGCAAAACCCTCTTTGATATCCAACAAAACGATTTCATTGGCTATTTCTCTTGTGGCCAATACATCTGCACAGGTTGCACCAACATTTCCTGCACCAACAACGGTAATTTTCATGAATTAATGGTTTTTGTTAATTTTTTGATTGCCTTGCGAATTTACAATAAGTCCTTTAATTTTAGGAAAAATTGTTAAAGTTTCAAAGAAAATAATTGAAGCGAAGCAACGCAAAAAGTAGACCGAACGTAAAGCAACTAAAACCTTGGAGAACTTAAAAGAACTTGTTGAGGCGTGCATTAGAAAGGAGAGAAAGGCCCAACACCGTTTTTTTGAGCTCTATTATGGTAAAATGATGTCGGTTTGCTTACGATACATCAAAGACCGTGATAGCGCACAGGAAGTTCTGCAAGACGGGTTTATAAAGGTCTTTGACAAATTGGATTTATTTGATTTTCGAGGTTCAATCGAAGGTTGGATGCGTAGAATTTTTTCGAATACGGCCATTGATGCCATTCGAAAAGCTAAGCGAAATCCGTTTTTATCGGAAAACGATAACGACTTCAAAGAACCTGGGGTAAATCAAATGGAAGAAAAAGAAGATTTAGAGACCCTTCAATTGTCGTATCAAAAAGCCATGGACAGTGTGGATCAACTCTCCCCTGCTTATCGAACGGTTTTTAATCTCTATGTATTTGAAGAATATTCGCACAAAGAAATTGCGGAAATATTAGGAATCAGTGAAGGTACTTCCAAATCCAATTTAGCCAAGGCAAGAATGAACTTGCAAAAAATGTTAGAAAAGAAAAATGTATATAATGTCTAAAAACCATGAGTAACATAGACGATCTGTTTAAAAAAGCCATCAATTCCCAGAGCGAGCCTTATAATCCCGCCGCGTGGGAAAAGATATCCAAGAAATTAGATGCTGGAATACCGGCACGCAAAAACCCATTTCTTAAATGGGGTTTACCAAGTGTAACGGTTCTTGTTGGAGCTGCAGCAACTTGGTATTATTCCACCGGAAGTTCCATTGAAGCCTCTGATCCCGTTGTAGCTAAGGAAAATAACAAAACGGAGCAAGTTGCCCAAAACAAGGAGAAAAAGCAAGAAAGGAGTGAGGTTTCAACACCTGAAAAAACTGAGCAGAATCGTCGAAACGATGTGAAAAATGTGCAATCTTCCTTCTCACCGGTATTCGAACAAGAAAAACTTGCGACAGAAACCACTGAAACGAAGATCGCCCAAACCAAAGATCCAAGTTCAGCGGCAACAGTGTTACTTCAACCTACCAAAACGGGAAAAATTGAACAAGAACCTATCCAACATGACGATCCTAAACGATTGGAGAGCTTTACCGCCCTCACACTGCCCTCCTGTGAAAACGAGAGTATGGACGTCCAGAACTCCAATGCATTCGGTATCGTACTTCGCTCTAAAGACTACGAGGTAAAAATATCTGCTAACTCCTCGAAAAAAGTAAAACTATCCGAAGGCAACTATGAAATTATAGATGCCGTTTCAGGGGTTTCCTTGCAAAACCATTCGGTAACTGGTGTTTCCAATACCGAGGTTGTTGTTGGAGATCTATATTACAGCGCAGGCCTTCCATACCGTCATGCGTCGATCAAAACGGAAAATACCATTATGGCAATTTCTGCTCAAGGAACCCAAGTTACCTGCTGTAACAAGGAACTTGAAATGTTGTCTTTTACTAAAGGGAATTATGCACTCAATATTGAAATAATCTCGGAAAACGGATGCCGAAGAAAATCAATTGAAACTTTTTATGTTTCCGAAGATTATAATTTACTGGCAGTGAATGCCTTCGAACCCTTATCGCAAGATTCTCGAAAAAGCACTTTCATTCCTTTTGCGCTAACGCAACGAGAAACACCATTCCGAATGATTATTATAGATCCAAGCGATGGTGGGATTGTTTATGAAACAACGGACGCGCTACTTCCTTGGGACGGCATCGATAAGCGGACCGGAAAGTTAGCGGATACGAACAAAGCCTACGTGTGGAAAGTCAACTTATCGAAACCCGAACCCGGGGAAAAAGTAGACTACATGGGTACCGTTGTCCGAATGTAAGAAATACCTCTCCAGAATATATGAAATAAGGATAATTCCAAAGAATTATCCTTATTTTTGTTTAGAGCCAAATTGTTTAATGCAGGTAATCCAACGCCTTCCAATCCATTTATCGAACCAAATTGCCGCGGGTGAAGTAGTGCAACGTCCAGCTTCCGTTGTTAAAGAATTATTAGAGAATTCAATAGATGCTGGTGCGACTGAAATTTTCGTAAGCATCCGCGATGGAGGACGAACCTTGATTTCAATTATGGACAACGGTACCGGAATGAACGAAAAGGATGCGGTGATGTGTTTTGAACGCCATGCCACTAGCAAATTAAGCTCAATCGATGATTTATTTCGCCTAGATACTATGGGGTTTAGGGGGGAGGCTTTGGCCTCGATTGGTGCAGTAGCACAAGTAGAAATGAAAACCAAAACCGCTGAATCACCGACCGGTATTCAATTGCGATTTGAAGGTGGATCACTCATAACAAAAGAAGAGGTTGTTTGCGCCAAAGGAACGTTAATTGAGGTTAAAAATTTGTTTTATAATATTCCTGCTCGCAGAAATTTCCTCAAGTCCGATGCTATAGAATTCAATCACATTGAGGACGCTTTTTTATACCTTGCGCTAGCCCATCCCGAAGTCTCTTTTACCCTGCACAATCAGCAACAACCGCTGTATAATTTGGATGCTTCAAATTTTAAACGGCGAATTTCAGAAATACTCGGAAAAGGTGGAGCGGATAAAATTTTTCCGATCGAATCAGAAACCGATATTGTAAATATCCATGGTTTTCTCGGCAAACCAGAAACCGCGAAAAAAACACGAGGCCATCAATACTTCTTTGTTAACCGAAGGTATTTCAAAAGCAGCTACTTCCATCATGCTGTTCAAACGGCATTCGAAGGATTAATTCCTGAAAAAACATATCCTATTTATTTCATATTTCTCGAAATTAATCCAGAAAAAATCGATGTAAATATTCACCCGACAAAAACAGAAATTAAATTCGACGAAGAGCGTTTTATTTATTCGTTATTACTAAGTACGATTCGACAATCTTTGGGTAAATTCAATCTTATGCCGAGCCTAGATTTCGAAGTTGAAACGGCATTCGATTTACCATCTAGTTTCCGAAATCAACCGGTTTCTCCACCGACTATTCATGTGGATCCTCATTTCAATCCATTTACAAAAAACGCTACAAAAGATAAGTCGTTCAGTCCCGCCATTCAACAAGCAGGTTTCGGCATGAATGCAAATCTGGAAAATCAATGGAAGGAATTTTATGAAATACAAAAAGAATTACCGAAAGAACAGCCTTTTCCTGAAATGAACATCCATGCGAATACCGAATTTATTCATTCCGGAAAATACCTTATAGCTCCGATTCGCTCAGGATTTCTAATTATTCATGTTAAACGCGCATTGGAGCGCATCTTGTACGATCAGAGTATAGCAAACTTTATAAAACAACCTTTGAATGTCCAAATGCTCTTGTTTCCCATCGAAAAAAAACTCGAGTTACAAGAAATTCGGTTATTTAAAAGCCACTTAAAGTTATTGGAACAATTAGGCTTTAACTTGGAAATCATCGAATCCATGCTGTTGATTAAGGGAGCTCCCGAAATGCTGCCAGAGGATGCCGTTGTAGCGTGCCTTGATTCCTTAATTCAAAAACTTGAGGTACAAGATCAGACCCAAGAAGACATAGCCCATAGCATGATGGCAGAAATGGTCAAATCAACGGCAAAAAACTATCAAATAAGCAATAAAAGTGAAATCCAACAACTAGTTGAACAATTGTTCCAATGCCGAGAACATGAGGTTAGTCCGAGCCAACAGAAAATTATTAGCATACTACGCCACGAAGATTTAAACCAATTTTTACTTTAAACTATGTTTAATAATATCCCCCAGGTTACTAAAAACCTGCTTATAATTAATATACTCGTATTTCTTGCCACCCTTTATTTTCAAACGAAGGGAATGGATTTAAATGCCATCTTAGGAGCGCATTATGTAAACTCACCGTTGTTCCAGCCATTTCAAGTCGTCACTCACTTTTTTGCCCACGATGGATTTTTCCATTTGTTCTTCAATATGTGGATGTTTGTCATTTTAGGAGGGTATCTCGAGCGCAGGTGGGGAGCAAAACGCTTCTTTAATTTTTATCTTTTATGCGGTTTAGGGGCATTTGGTTTGTACAATATCATAGGGGTATACGAAATTGAAATGCTCAAAAATAGCCTGGACAATGTCCATTATTCCATCAACGGGATAGACTATCTATTGAATCTAAATGATATAAACGATACATTAAGAGAGGGAAAATACTCTCCATTTTATTTAGAGAATATTCCGGCATACGAGGAATACGTGAATAAATCCCTCACTCCTATGGTTGGGGCTTCAGGAGCAGTTTTCGGCGTAATGGCGGCATTCGCATTGCTCTTACCAAACGCTGAATTCATGCTCTACTTCGCTATTCCTGTAAAAGCGAAATACTTAGTTGGAGCTTACTTTTTATTTGAAGTTTATATGGCCTTCCAAAACCAACAAGGCGATAATGTTGCTCACTTAGCACACGTAGGAGGAGCCATTGTGGGTGCGATTATGGTATTAATATGGAGAAAAACAGATCGAACGAATTTCTATTAAATTTACCTTGGGTTTCATTTTATGTTCGCCATGAACCAACCAATTAAACAGAGTCCAGTAACGTTAAAATTAATCATTACGAACGTTGTTGTTTTTGTTTTCGCTTTAATCTACCGTGGATTAATCAAAGATCATGAATGGAATACTCCCATTGAGCATTTTATTGGGTTCTCTTCCCGTTTCGAGCAAGTAATTCAATATCCTTGGACCGTTATTAGTGCGGTTTTTTTTCATGTTCGTCTTGAGCATTTAATATACAACTTGTTGTTTCTATTTTTCGCAGGATCTCTTTTCGAACAACTTTTTAGTGGACGAAAATTATTGATGCTCTACCTGTTTGCGGGTATATTTGGCAACTTAACGCAGCTTTTAGCTGCCGTTATCGCTCCAGATATTTTCCCTATAGGACCTGTTTTTGGGGCAAGCGGTGCGATTATGGGTATTTTTATTGCCATTGCCGTTTATCGCCCCCAACTACCTGTATTAATTTTCGGTATGTTTTCCCTTCCAATTTATGCCTTAGCCCTGTTTTTTTTGATTATAGACCTCATTGGAATTGGTGGAAATGGTGGAACCGCCCACATGGCACATCTTGGAGGGTCTTTGATTGGTGCTCTAACCATGATACGAAAAAAAGGGAATATTGGAATCTGGAACCACATACCATGGTTTTCGGGTCATGGTAAAGATGTATTAAGGAATTCGAAAACCCGGTTTAAAACAGATGAGGAATACAATGCTACAAAACACGATGCAGAGGCCAGGACTGATGCCATTTTAGATAAAATTAGCCGGTCAGGATACGAATCTTTGTCGCGTGAAGAAAAAGAATTTCTTTTTAAACAGGGTAAAGAATGAAAGTTTTGTGGTGGGTGGTCTTTTTACTTCTAGGGCTTAGCGCTTCGTTGTTATTTATTTCCTACGCAACACCCTACTTTCACCCCGAAACCTTGCCTATTCTCCCATTTATTGGTCTGTTCTATCCTGTGTGGCTGTTGTTAACTACGATACTTACACCTATCGCCATATGGAAAAAAAAAGCCGTAGGATATGTAGGATTGTTCATTTTAATCGTCGGGATAAAATCCCATCTAAAAGTAATTGGACTGCATTTTTTTACCCCTAAACCTGCGGAAAATGCCATCAAAATTATGAGTTACAATGTTCGTTTGTTTGGTTTGTACGATGAAAACGCACTTGAAAGGCGTAATAACATATTCGAATTCCTTCGCAAAGAAAATCCCGACATAGCCTGTTTTCAAGAATTTTACCACCAAGACCAGCCTACATCCTTTGAAACCTTAGATTCGATACGTAGTATTTTAAAATCCGTAGACGATCATCAAAGAAGTGCCTATAACAAAATAGGACATCGAAATTTCGGTATTGCTATTTTCTCAAAATATCCAATGATCGCACGAGGCGACGTCATGTTTGAAAATCAAGGATTAATGGATTTTAATTACTGCATTTTTGCCGATATCGTAAAAAACCAGGATACTTTTCGCGTGTACAATGTGCATCTTCAATCCATTCGACTCAGTGAACCCGGAAAAAAAGAGCATCCATCCTTGATGGATCGTTTGGAGCTGGGTTATTCCAAAATGAAACAAGCCTACAGTAAACGATCGAAACAA
>Ga0209770_10000145_pt1 | contig 40830 bp, 32 predicted proteins | sample LauGreSu1BDMLBDD_2_FD_187572 | JGI IMG/M metagenome (GOLD analysis project Ga0209770, IMG submission 187572) | Freshwater lake microbial communities from Lake Michigan, USA - Su13.BD.MLB.DD (SPAdes) (version 2) | ecosystem: Environmental > Aquatic > Freshwater > Lake | place: Lake Michigan, USA... | reverse complement strand
GGAGGCATCAATCGTTGCCACACTGGGGTTGATGCTGCTATACACGACATCAACACTAGTGTTGTTGCTGGTCGGTCGTGTGGTTATAGCAAACGACGCGTCTCCAAACGTTTTGGATGATGCAACTGAAAACGTGGTGGATGAAAGGGTGGACGTTCCTCGCGCAACGGTAAGCGTGTTGCTGGTATTACTAGCCGCATCGTATTGGTTCGTCTGGACTTGAGCTGCATTAAAAGATACATCACCCGCAGCCACCAGAGTTATAAAATTACCGGATGCATCAATGGTTGCCACACTGGGGTTGCTGCTGCTATACACGACATCAACACTAGTGTTGTTGCTGGTCGGTCGTGTGGTTATAGCAAACGACGCGTCTCCAAACGTTTTGGATGATGCAACTGAAAATGTGGTGGATGAAAGGGTAGACGTTGCGCGCGTCACGGTAAGCGTGTTGCTGGTATTACTGGCAGCGTTGTACTGACTCGTCTGGACTTGAGCTGCATTAAACGATACGTCACCCGCACCCACAATGGTTATAAAATTACCGGATGCATCAATGGTTGCCACACTGGGGTTGCTGCTGCTATACACTACATCAACACTAGTGTTGTTGCTGGTCGGTCGTGTGGTTATAGCAAACGACGCGTCTCCAAACGTTTTGGATGATGCAACTGAAAATGTGGTGGATGAAAGGGTAGACGTTGCGCGCGCAACGGTAAGCGTGTTGCTGGTATTACTTGAGCTTAAATATTGTTCGGTTGCATCTTGGGTTGCATTGAACGACACATCACCTGCACCCACCAGGGTTATAAAGTTACCGGATGCATCAATGGTTGCCACATTTGGGTTGCTGCTGCTGTACAGGATTGCACCGCTGCTATTGCTGGTAGGTCGCGTGGTTATAGCAAACGACACGTCTCCAAACGTTTTAGATGATGCAACTGTGAAAGTTGCAGATGCAAAAGTTGATGCTACTGGCGAAGAAGCGGTTCTGATAAAAATAATACCGCTCGAGTTTACTCCATCTCCACCGTACAAATCGTATGTAGTACCGTTTATTGTTGCTGACGTTACTTTTGTATACGTATCATTTGCATTTACTTGATAAACAAACGTTCCGTAGTTAACATATGTTGTTCCAGCGATTGTAACTGGCTCACCTTCATCGCATGCAACGACATAGCTTGACATAGTTATATATATATATATATATATATTTACTATAGTAACATAATAAATAATAAACAAATATTTGTTGCGTACATTTTTGAAGTTTTGAACCTTAAGTTATATATTTTTACCAACAATGTCAAATTTCTCATCGCTATATGGAAATGTATGTAACTACAGTTTTTCAAACCGTTATAGCTCGTCACTCTGGTCCAGGTTTCAACCGGCCGATTACAATACGTCAACTTTCACACCAGACCAAATTAACGAACGACGCAAATGCGAAATTCTTAAATATAAGTCAAATACAACTCAAACCACAAAAAAACAACGATTCGCAGCAGCTTCTAAAGGGTCGCTCCTAAAAAAGCGTGGATTCGCGAGTCAAACCGACACACTCACCGTGGCAAATACGGCGAACCTTCCCGAAGTGAACGGAGTTTTTATTTGTCCATCATCTGAAAAAAAATGTACGCTAACTACGGAAAGTGATGTCCCCGGACCGCCAAGGCTGCTATGCCTTGACGATAACGTACCCCTTTATAATAATGTTCGTGCATACGAATACAAGTCAGGCCAAGTTTTAAGGTCGCGAATTCCAACTACCGCACTTACTTCTCCGAACAACGTTAGTATTGTTTCCGGAAATAAATCGCTCGTTATTTCATGGTCACCTCCTGACAGAGACTCGAAAGGGCTGTATGGTGGTTACGATTTGGCCGGGTATTTGCTAGCATATTCTACAGACAGGACCAATTGGACAAATATTTCATCTAAAGTTCCGAATCTAAGTGACAGTAGTGGGTACGTCGATGCATCTACTTTAACGTACACCATAAACGGTCTCGTAAACAATACACTTTACTACGTAAAAATTTACTCTATAAACACATCGACCCCAAAGGCAACGTCAAGTTCAACCTCAACATTTCCAGCAATCGCCTCGGCAACCACATTCTTGCTGCCGACCAAACCGCTTAATTTTGCGGTAACGGGTGATACTGTCGCCACAACTGTAACCGCGACTCGGCAAGGTGGAAGTGTCAATATTGATAAAACGAATTTGATTGCCACATGGACCGCACCCTCGTTCAATGGCGGAACTCCTATACTCTCTTATCGCATTCAGTACTCGGTTGACAAAGTAACATGGACAACACTTGAAGCGCACGTGAATTCAACCGACATGGCTTTTGATGCTCTCAGTGGCATATACACGTACCGATTTACCGGAGAGAATGACCAAGGGCTGAACACACTATCTATCGTAACCAAGTCATTGTACTATGTTCGTGTTTCGGCTGTCAACGAGGTAGTGAGAGACGACGGCTACGCGTCGCCGTTTTCTGCAACGCTTCCAGTAAACACGCTCAATGTGCCGTCAAGCGTAACCGGCGTAACCCTAAGCTCCGGCACGCAAGTGGGGGTTGTGTTGCTGGCGTGGAATCCTCCGATTGATAACGGAGGCAGCGCCATTCAAGCGTACAGCGTGTCCTACTATAAAACCGTGGATACACTCAAGAGCATCGTGTTCACAGGGTCAACCACGCTCACAAAGTTCACGGTATCCGGCCTTGATAGCGAAAACCAGTACTACACGTTTCTGATTTCCGCTTTGAATGGAACGTACTCGTCGACCCCTTATGAAATCACGGGACGAGCCAATACAACGCCAGGAAAACCGATTGGTTTTAAAGTCGCAGCTGTGAACGGCCAGTTTGTGGTGTCGTTTGTCATTGATGACAGCGGTGGTTCGGCAATTACGTCCTACATTATAGGCGTTTCAAAAAACAATATTACGTGGGAAAACTACGAATATTCCCCAGTAAATACGCAATCCGTTGGAGCAGTCCAGCTGAATTTATCAACGTCCGTTATGACAGTTGGAAGTACGCGCCCAGTATTTGAAACAAAAATACCCTACTACTTCCGAGTATCGTCTCGTAATGCGCTGTTTCCATTGAAGGAGGGGGCGTTTACAACGACCGACACGATTGGAACGATTGTAGTAATTCCCAATCCAATTACGGATATTTCAATCGAGGAACTTACACGAACTGTTGTATCCATTTCACCTGTAACCGGACTCTTTGTTGAAACCGTCGAGTCCTACCTGTTATTAAAATGGTGGTGGACCAGTTTGAAAGGCGGAAACCCGACTACCGTTGTAAGCGACGATATTGGCGGCGATAAAATAGAAAATGTTGGATACATTTTGGAATATTCGGAAACCATCGGAAATTTCAAAATATGGACAAAGTTCAACACAACTGCGAACCTTATCAAAGAGCGAACGCTTGCATTCACGTATATAAAACCCGAAACTAATTATTTTTTCAGAGTGTATGCTGTGAATACCGTTGGAACATCGGTTGCATCGGTGATTTATAACACGCGCACAAACAGCGCGCTATAGACTTATCCCACAATTGTTGCTTCGCTTGATGTCGCTTCGCTTACAAGCAAGTACTTTGAAATCATGGTATTTGCTTCTAACACTTTGCGTGTGCAGAGTTCGGTAAACCACTGGTACGCGGTGCGTTTCAATAACTCGTCGGCGGGAATGTAGATGCCCAGCGCATTAGGCGACAACTCAAAGTCGTAGTCACTCATTAAATCTTCAATGAGGACCGGTTTTTTGGTGCGCGTATTTCGGCATCCCAGCTCGTCGGCCGAAACTTGTCCAATGCGAAATGAACCCGACGTCTGCGTCGAAGACAAATCGGTATTCACAATTTGTTGAAAAAACCATCTCGCAGGTTCGCCATGAAAGTCAAACTCACTGGACGCGTCCTTGGATATTGCACGTTCCAGATGAGAAATATATGCTTGGATTGCCGGGCATTCGCGCTTACAACCCATAACCCGTGTGGATGGAAAGAACTTCATTTGCGATGTCACGCTGGTGCGCGCCGGCAACTCGCCGACAAACGCATCATACTTTTCCGTATACTCCTTGTACGTTGGATACAAGTTATAAAAACAAATGAATGACGACGGCATAACGAGACCACCGTACGTATGCAACAAGTTCGCAATTGCAAGTTCGCGCAAGTGGCCGCTAATTGGCGCCGGTAAATTATTCACTTTGGTGGACCACCCAGGAATCACCTTGTGAAACGATGAGTCGTCAATGAGGCACACGTTAAACGAGTCGCCGCATTTTTGAATGAGGCTGCGCACCGTTAAAAATTGGTACGGCTGGTTGAGTTCCATGGACGTGCGTGAACCAAAAGATTCCCAGTTGCGCGCATTCTTCTCCAAGTCAATGTGTATCCAGAGAATCGGCTTCTTGCTGGATGTAAGCGTGGAGTCGTCATTCAATAAATATTTTTGTATCAAATCATAATCCGTCATTCTATCTTGCTTTTCTTCTTTTCGCTTATATCTGTCGTACAGTACGCCAATTGTCATGAGTACGCCGTATGCGACAAAGAGTTTGACTAAATCGCTCGTTTCTATCATTTATTATTTGATTTATATTTGAATTATGTTATATATTAATGTATTGATGTATTAATATTTCATAATAAAAAAAAACATGAGTAACTAAATAAAAAAAATAAAATATACGGGTACATTAAGCTAGCTATGTCCAAAAACATTCTTCTTGTTGATAAGCGTGTCGAAGCGTACGAAACAATTGTATCTGCAGTGAATCCTGAACTATGCGTTCCTATTGTTTTTGACTATTATACGGAAACCGTGGAAGACATTAAAGCAAAAATACAACGCCAAAGCGTAGCTGGCGCTACCCATATCGGCTTAGTACAACACAACTATGGCTTACCTCAATACATGTTGTTCGCAGGTAGCACTGGAAGCCGAGTATTCAATGTGGCAGTTCAAGACCCTACCATGGAAACGTGGTCGGAGCTGCGCGACTTTATAAGCTGGTGCAAAACAACCCCGGAAATCAATGCGCAATACTTTGATATGATGGCCTGTGCCCTGTATTCCGATAAAAATTGGAAGTACGTGATAGATACACTTACCGCGCAGACGGGAGTAACCATCCGCGCATCCACGGACGACACGGGCGCATCCTCGCTTGGCGGAGACTGGTTCCTGGAGTCGCATACTGGCGTAAACCTGAAAACCGTTTATTTCACGGAAGCAATTGAACAATATAAAGGAATATTGTTACGAGTTAACTTTGTAAAAATGGCTAAATCGTATGCGTATGAATTCAAAGGTGTTGCCACAGGTTCTGTTATTACATGGGGAAGTTCATCTAGCGGTGGGGATTCAAGTACCGTATCTTCAAGTTTACAATCCGGGGTTGTATCGATTTATTCCTCCTATGCTGGTGCTTTTGCGGCGCTGAAAAGTAACGGCAGTGTTATCACGTGGGGGGATTCAGGTTCTGGTGGAAATTCTAGTTCAGTCTCGTCTAGTTTACAATCAGGAGTTATATCGATTAATTCTAATTTTTATTCTTTCGCAGCGCTGAAAAGCAACGGCAGTGTCATTACATGGGGGGATTCAACGTCTGGTGGGGACTCAAATTATCCATTATCAAATGGGTCTAGTTTACAATCCGGGGTTGTATCGATTTATTCTATTGGTCTTGCTTATGCAGCACTGAAAAGTGATGGTAGTGTTATTACATGGGGACGTAGTACTGGTGGGGATTCTAGTTCAGTATCTTCTAGTTTAACTTCAGGAGTTGTATCGATTTATTCTACTGATACGGCTTTTGCAGCGCTGAAAAGTAACGGCAGCGTTATCACGTGGGGGGATTCAACTAATGGCGGAAACTCTACTTCAGTATCGTCTAGTTTAAGTTCAGGAGTTATATCAATTTATTTTAATTATTATGCATTTGCGGCGCTGAAAAGTGACGGCAGTGTTATTACATGGGGAAATTCAACTAATGGCGGGAATTCTAGTTCGGTATCGTCTAGTTTACAATCTGGAGTTGTATCTATTTATTCTACTCACTTTACTGCTTTTGCAGCGCTGAAAAGTAACGGCAGCGTTATTACATGGGGTGATTCAGCTAATGGTGGGAACTCAACTTCTGTATCGTCAAGTTTACAATCCGGGGTTGTGGCAGTTTATTCTACTGGTTATGCATTTGCAGTGCTGAAAAGTAATGGCAGCGTTATTACATGGGGAGATTCAACTAATGGCGGTAATTCAAGTACAGTGTCTTCAAGTTTACAGTCCGGGGTTGTGGCAGTTTATTCTAATCATTTCGCATTTGCTGCTCTGAAAAGTGACGGCAGGGTTATTACATGGGGAAATTCAACTTATGGCGGGAATTCTAGTTCGGTATCGTCTAGTTTACAATCCGGGGTTGTATCGGTTTATTCTGGTGCTTATACATTTGTAGCGCTGAAAAGTGACGGCAGTGTTATTACATGGGGAGAGGTAACTACTGGTGGGAATTCTAGTTCAGTATCGTCTAGTTTATCTTCAGGAATTATTGGTTTAAGTTCTTCAATATACGCAATTGCCGCGTTGAAAACCTCTGCATCAACATTTGACCTTTCGGGGTCACTTTATAGCGATATGGATAGGTACACCATTCTTAGAAACAATGAAACACGGCGGCGGGTGAACTTGACTACCCTCAACAATAATGTGTTTACATTGTCTTCACCAAGTGACATTCAAAGATTAAATCCAAACATTCCAGCCGGTAAAACACTGAAGATTATTGTTCCAACCTATCAATCTTCATCCTATTCTATAACATCGACTGCAACTATTCCTTAAGGACTTTTGACTTTGAACCATCATAGTTTTTACAATAAAAAAAATAATAGTAAATATTATACACACTTAAACTATGTTAAAAAACATTCTTCTTGTTGATAAGCGTGTCGAAGCGTATGAAATCATTGTATCTGCAGTGAATCCTGACATATGTATTCCTATTGTTTTTGACTATTATACAGAAACCGTGGAAGACATAAAAGCGAAAATACGAAGCCAAAACGTATCGGGGTCTACCCACATTGGGTTAATTCAACACAACTATGGTTTACCCCGATACAAGTTGTTCGAAGGTAGTACTGAAAGCAGAGTATTCAATGTGGCAGTTCAAGACCCTACACTTGAAACATGGACGGAGTTGCGCGACTTTATAAGCTGGTGTAAAACAACCCCGGAAGTCAATGCGCAATACTTTGATATGATGGCCTGTGCCCTATACTCAGATATAAACTGGAAGTACGTGATAGATACGCTTACCGCGCAGACGGGGGTAACCATCCGCGCATCCACGGACGACACGGGAGCATCTTCAGAGGGAGGAGACTGGTTCCTTGAGTCGCATACTGGCGTGAACCTGAAAACGGTGTATTTCACAGAAGCAATTGAACAATACACAGGAATATTGTTAATAATTAACCCGAATAAGTATTTTAAGTTCTATAACTTCAAAGGCGTTGCCACAGGTTCTGTTATTACATGGGGAAGTTCATCTAGCGGTGGGGTTTCAAGTACAGTGTCTTCAAGTTTACAATCCGGGGTTGTAGCAGTTTATTCTACTCTATTCGCATTTGCGGCGCTCAAAAGCAACGGCAGTGTTATCACGTGGGGAGATTCATTGTCTGGTGGAAACTCAAGTTCCGTATCGTCGAGTTTGAGTTCAGGGGTTGTGGCAATTTATTCTACTGAACGCGCATTTGCGGCGCTGAAAAGCAACGGCAGTGTTATCACGTGGGGAACATCAAATTATGGCGGGGATTCAAGTTCCGTATCGTCGAGTTTGAGTTCAGGTGTTATAGCAATTTATGCTGCTAATCTTGTATTTGCAGCGCTGAAAAGTGACGGCAGTATTGTTACATGGGGAGACCCAGATTTTGGAGTGAATTTTTCAAATTCAGTTTCTTCTAGTTTACAGTCAGGAGTTGTTCAAGTGTCTTATAATTATGATTCACTTGTATTTCTGAAAAATAATGGCAGTGTTATTTCAAATCATGGTGATAGTAATTTAAATTCTGGAGTGGTGGCAGTTTATTCTAATAAATACTCGTTTGCGGCTCTAAAAAATGACGGCAGTGTTATAACATGGGGTTCGGCCGATTCAAGTTCGGTATCTTCTAGTTTAACTTCAGGAGTTGTAACAATTTATTCTACTGAAACGGCATTTGCAGCGCTGAAAAATAATGGAAGTGTTATAACATGGGGAATTTATGCTGATGGTGCAGATTCAAGTTCTGTATCGTCTAGTTTACAATCTGGGGTTGTATCAATTTGTTCAAATACTACATCATTTGCGGCTCTGAAAAGTAACGGAAGTGTTATAACGTGGGGATTCTCAACATATGGTGGAAACTCAAGTACAGTGTCGTCCAGTTTACAATCCGGAGTTGTTGCAATTTATTCTACTGAACGTGCATATGCCGCTTTAAAAAGTAATGGAAGCGTTATTACATGGGGTGCTTCGAGTGGCGGTGGGAACTCAAGTACCGTATCTTCAAGTTTACAATCCGGGGTTGTGGCAGTTTATTCTACTGGTTATGCATTTGCAGCGCTTAAAAACGATGGAAGTGTTATCACGTGGGGAACTTCTGGTGGAGACTCAACATCGGTAAGTTCTAATTTAACGTCTGGAATAATTGGTTTAAGTTCTACTTATACCGCATTTGCCGCGTTGAAAACCTCCGCATCAACATTTGACCTTTCGGGGTCATTTTATAGCGACATGGATAGGTACACCATTCTTAGAAACAAGGAAACCCGACGGCGGGTAAACTTGACTACCCTCAACAATAATGTGTTTACGTTGTCTTCATCAAGTGACCTTCAAAGATTAAATCCAAACATTCCAGCCGGTAAAACACTGAAGATTATTGTTCCAACCTATCAAGCTTCATCCTATTCTATAACATCGACTGCAACTATTCCTTAAGGTTTTTTTTTACTTTGAATCATCATAGTTTTTACAATAAAAATATAATTTAGTATACAGTATATACATGACTAAACTATGTCCAAAAACATTCTTCTAGTTGATAAGCGGATTGAAGCGTACGAAACGATTGTATCTGCAGTGAATCTGGACCTATGTATTCCTATTGTTTTTGACTATTATACAGAAACCGTGGAAGACATTAAAGCAAAAATACGAAGCCAAAACGTATCGGGGTCTACCCATATCGGCTTAGTGCAACACAACTATGGATTACGTCAATACAGATTGTTCGCAGGTAGCACTGGAAGCCGAGTATTCAATGTGGCAGTTCAAGACCCTACGCTTGAAACATGGTCAGAGTTGCGCGACTTTATAAACTGGTGCAAAACAACCCCGGAAGTCAATGCCACCTATTTTGACATGATGGCCTGCGCCTTGTACTCCGATACAAACTGGAAGTATGTGATAGACACGCTTACCACGCAGACGGGTGTCACTATTCGCGCATCCACAGATAACACGGGCACATCTTCACGGGGAGGAGACTGGTTCTTGGAATCACATACTGGCGTGAACCTGAAAACGGTGTATTTCACGGAAGCAATAGAGAAGTATAACGGAATTTTTTACAGTTATCCATTTAAAAGTAGAAACTATACAACAAAAAGTTTTGTAACTGGAAGTGTTGTTGTATGGGGAAAAAATAGTTTTAGTTCAGATTTAACAACCAAAATGCCATCAACCTCAAGTTTAACTTCGGATGTTGTTGCAGTCTACTCGAATAACGATGCATTTGCAGCTTTAAAAACGAATGGGAGCGTGGTTACATGGGGCGACCCTTATGCTGGAGGGGACACAAGTATCGTTAGCAACGATTTAACTTCAGGAGTTGTATCCATTTATTCAACAGCCTTCATGTTTGCAGCTTTGAAAACAAATGGTAATGTTGTAACCTGGGGTACAGGTGAAATACCATCTTCTAGTTTATTGACAAATGTTGTTGAAATATATTCAAATAGTTTCTTATTCGCGGCATTAAAAAATAATGGAAGTGTACTTACGTGGGGAGACTATGAAGGGAATCCGAGTTCCGTACCTTCTAACTTAATCTCTGATGTGTGTCGCATATATTCTAACGAATACGCTTTTGCAGCTTTAAAACGTAATGGTAGTGTAGTAGTATGGGGTGACTCCGCTAATGGAGGATTGTTTGGTTCAGATTCAATTGCTTCTAGTTTATTATCTGGGGTTGTTGTAATATATTCTACTATCAATGCATTTGCAGCTTTGAAAGATAACGGTAGTGTTATAACATGGGGTGACTCGAGTTATGGCGGGGACTCCAGTTCAGTAGCATCAAGCTTAACATCTGGAGTTATTTCAATTTATTCTTCTAGCTATGCATTTGCAGCGTTGAAAAGTAATGGAAGCGTTGTTACGTGGGGATTCTCAACATATGGTGGAAACTCAAGCACTGTATCTTCAAATTTAACATCAGGTGTTGTAGCGGTCTATTCTACTGAATATAGCTTTGCAGCATTAAAAATGGACGGAAGCGTTATTACATGGGGTAATATGAATGTATCAAGTTTATCTTCTGGGGTTGTTGCAGTCTATTCAACCGCCCTAGCATATGCATTTCTTAAATCGAACGGAAGTGTTATAACATATGGAGACCCATTCTATGGTGGAAATTCGTCGTCAGTATCTTTAGATTTATCTTCAAATGTAGTTGCGGTATACTCAACTGGCTCCACATACGAAGGCGCAGCATTTGCAGCTTTAAAAAAAGACGGAAGTATTATTTCATTCGGTTCAAATGAACATGGTGCCGACTCAAGTAACGTGGTAGACGATTTGACATCCAATCATTTTATGATATACTCATCTCATTATGCATTCGCGTCTTTGAAAAGCTCTGTAACAGTATTTGATATTTCTGCATCCTACTACGCTGACGTTGATAGGTATAATATACTAAGAAAAAAGGAAAACCGTCGTAGAGTAAATCTTAGTACTCAAAATGACAATGTTTTCACATTATCACAGTCCAAAGATTTAACCATAGTTAATCCAAATATTCCTTCAAATACAACATTGCGTATTATTGTTCCCAGTTATATTGATGCATCTTATACTATAGCATCAAGTGCTACTATTCCAAATACGTTTGGAAATTTTATTATTGCATGTGATGAGAGTGAACCAATAACTATAGCTGATACGACTTATGTAAACTATGGGTCATTTGTATATGAAGTCAATGCAAATGAAGATGGTACAGTTTATACAAAAATAACGTCGACCACAATAAATTCAAAAATATATGATTTGTATGGCGGAGATGGAATAAATTCAAGCGGTATCGTTTTTATTACTGGTTCCAGTTCGCCTTCACCAGTAGCATCCACCTTCTCAGCAGCCACGTTCACAGTTGCTTCCAGCAAAACGTTTGGCGATGCGTCATTCGCGATAACCACCCGTCCCACAAGCAACAGTGATGGTGCAGTCACTTATAGTAGCAGTAACACCTCAGTAGCAACCATTGACGCTTCTGGCAGCTGGATAACCCTAGTTGGTGCAGGCGACGTATCTTTCAATGCCACACAAGACGCGTCCGCGCAGTATTTGAGCTCAACTGTAACCAGCAACACCTTGACGGTGGCGCGCGGAACATCAACGCTGTCGTCGGCAACATTTTCGGTTGCTTCCAGTAAAACTATTTTAGACACATCCTTTACTATAACCACCCGTCCCACCAGCAACAGCACCGGCGCAATCACGTATAGCAGCAGCAATCCCGACGTGGCATCAATCGACGCGTGCGGAAACTGGATATCTTTGGTCGGTGCAGGCGATGTTTCATTTAATGCTATACAAGCGCAAACCAGTCAATATTTAAGCGCAACTGTAACCAGCAACACGCTTACCGTGAGTAAAGCAATGCCTACGCTAGAATTTGTAAGTCCGCCCACAATGAAAAATGTTACAGACGCGGCATTTACAGTTACGGCCAGTAGCGCCAGCTCTGGTGCTGTTACGTACAGTAGCAGTAATACATCATTTGCAACTGTTAATTCAAGTACCGGTTTAGTGACGCTTAAAGGAGCCGGAACTGTAATCATCACTGCATCTCAAGCATCTACTGCAACGTATGAATCACCTACAAACGCAACTTGCTCGATTGTAATTGCTTCAGCCAGAACAGCACTACAAGGACAAACGGTTTCGTCAAGCACGTCATACGCATCGGTTGACTTGTCAGGCGCATCGTTAGTTGGAACCACCATTTCTGGCGTATCGTTTTCAGGTGCAAATTTGAGCAATGTGGATTTTTCAGGAGCGGTAACTACAAACACAAATTTTACAAATGCAAATATAAGTGGAGCAATAAACTTGCCTACATTCAGCACCGTGCAAAAGCTGCAACTGCTTAAAAACATTAATAATGTTGAAATTGGGGCAGTACAAGTCAATGTTCCGGTTACAGGAAACGAAATTAACGCGCTATTAGCAACTCCGATTAGTGAAGTTGCTACTGCAACCTTTACAATAAAAGCACCACTGGGTCTTGATGAAAATGCCAATAAATTAGTAAGCATTAGTTCATCTGATATTTCAAGTGGAAAATCAGTATACATTCCAATGAACGCAAACGAAAATGTAAATATAAATAATGTGGTGTATTCTTTCGACGGTACAAATATACTTGACATTACTGGAAATATAGTAACAAAATTAACGATACTTGGAGTAGAGTTCAACATATATGCTGGTTCTATTATTGCTGTAAATACGACCGTGCCTATGAGCGTGAATCCGGTTTTAACACCATGTTTATCTATCAACAACTCATCCAATCGGTGGTTTGGAAACCAATCAAATATAGCCACTTCTGATTCTAGCGATAGAATCAAACGGATACGGAACCGAGCAGTCTATCAAAACGTTATGAACATTGCATCTCAAGGAGGGATAAAACGCACAAATGGTAATGGGATTTTCACACCAGCCACACAATTGAATGGAAAGTGTGTAAGCTTGCCGGGTGAAACAGGTAGTAACGGGTGCGTGTCCTTTTACATTCGGTCTGCACCCAATTATGAAAACTTACTACATGTTACACAAGGTATATATGAAGGTTATTCACGTTTGACCGGGGTAGCATCAACGCCGGTACCAGCGAATGCGGACACTTTACTCAGCATTACCGAAAATCGATATAACTATTTAAATCTCAACACACCTAGTGGAGGAGCAACAACCGATTTGCTTGTGTTAAGTGAACCTATGCCCACTACCGTTAATAACGGTAACCGTAGCAAAGACCCTGGACAGTGTATGGAATATCCACCAAACCAAAATCTAAGCATTACATATGGCGGAGAAGGGTGTTCCGCCCCTCCCCCTCCAGGATAGTTATATAACACAGTTCATCCGTTATTCAAGAGTCGAAACTCTTTCATGAATTTTTTATTCATATCGCGCGCAATTTCGTCTTGTTTGGCCATCAAGTATGCGCGATGCGTGCACTGTTCCGCGTCTCGTTCTTTTTCTTTATCTAGTACACGCATGGCCTCTGCATTGCGCAACGGTGCAAACTCCACAGATGAAGCTGACGTGCTGCGCTGGTTACGCAACTCTTGCACGTTACGGCACCTGGAACCAGTATGCGTTTGAATATCAGTTTCCGTTATTGGAATCAACGTTTCCGTGTGCGCGCGCTTCAAGTCTTCGTACCGTATACTGCCGCCGCCGCCACCGCCGCAATCGTATGAAACCGGCTCACATGACGCTGCCGGAACAAGCGCCATCATGCGCGACCGTGCAGATTCAAGTGAAGCCGACCACTGTGTTTTAGGAACCGGCCCCTCAACTCCAGACGCTGTATCTACATCTCCATTCCGAAACCAGTCTTCGTATCCGGCATCATCTTCATCATTCGGTACGCGGTAGCGTTCAAACGCTGCATTGAACCACCGATTGAATTCAGACGGCGACATGGATGCTAACAACTTGCCTTGGTTTACGGCTCCAGCACCGGCGTCGGAATCCAAGTCGCGATACGTTTCGGCGTGCGCATAGCCCTGCGCTTTTTCGTGACGCATGGTATAAATTTGATGCAGGATTCGGTAAGCTTTTGTAAAAAATAAAAAGTATTCTTTCGGTAAGTTGCATTTGTCTGGGTGCGTTTTCAGAACGATGCGCTTTGCATGTTTCAAGTGCGTTTCATTAAATGCAACCGGAATTGCAAACAAATTCAAAATGTCTTGAAGCCCGTAGTTGGAAATATCGGTGTCTAAATTTTGCATTTTTATAAAGTATAAAATATAATTTGAAGACAAGTTTAAATACTTTATATTTTATTTCAGGTTTTTATTCGGTGGTTTTTATTTTTTTACAGAGAAGCTGCAATACTTCGTTCAAAAAATCCGCGAATGCCGGGCTCGTTGGACCCGCTGATAGAGTCATCCGACCGTACAGACGTTCCTTTCGCGGAATAAAAAAGGAGGGTGGGAATGCCGTTCACGAGTTTGGCCCGTTTCATGGTAGCATACAATTCAAACGACTCGTCTACATCCACTTCATAGCACGCCAACTTGCAACCGGGTGGAATTCCAGTTACCAGTGTATGAACCAGAGATTTAATGGCTTTACATGGACCACACCAGTTGGCTGTAAATTTTAAGATAGTGCCGTATCCATTTTTCCGGTTTTCGTTTAAAGCCGCCTCAAACTCTTCGCGCGTCAATACAATCGGTTCCATTCCAGATTTTAGTTTGTGATATTTTGATATTTTATTTTAATAACAGTATTATGTATAATGTATTTAAATTTAAAATTGAGATAAAAACATTAATAAATTATAATAAATTAATAAATTAGAGACACACCAGAAAAAAACATACGCGAATGACAACCGAACAAATATTCAGTTACAAAGATGGCAGCGTCTACATGGGCGAAATGGAAAATGGACTTCGTCACGGTCGAGGCACGCTGCGTAGTCCTGCTTACGTGTATTCACTTCAAAACAAGTATACCAGTAGCGAAACCGCGGTAGATAATGCACACCTTGCAAAATGGCACGAACATATTGGATACTGGGAAAATGACAAAATGCATGGACAAGGTGTACATTTGTGGAAGTCTGGAAACGGTGCAGAAATCACAGTGTTTCAGGGCGAATGGGTCAACGGCCAACCTCAACGACCACGTCGGCTCTCTGATACAAATAGTACAAATAATATTATCGAAGAAGAATTGGAACTTGAAATATTTGGATACTAGTTGTGTCGGTTGGTTCGATACTGTACCTTTTTTTTGCGTTTAGATACTGTTTTAGATTTAGATTTAGATTTTATATGTTTTTTTTGACGTTTTCGCCGTGTTCGTTTTCGTCTTCGTCTTCCTCCGCCATCACTTTCACTTTGTGTTTCAAATTCATTACCTACTCTTTTTACACTACGTACATTATACTTCATATCTAGTTGGTTATAAAGTTGAGTCATCGTCAACTCTGCATTCATTGTACCTATATTTTTGATATTATGCCTGACCGACCGTAACCTAATGGATTGACCCAAATAGTAACCTGCAACTTTGTTTGGAAATAATTGAAACAATAGAATGTTCAAACATAGTGCAAAGTCAAAATCTACGTATTGTTCTGAATTTCTAAACGAAGTTCCATACATCATCCGCATCCTGCCATCATCATAAGGTTCTTCTACGGTTGAATTGGGTTCAGCTTCATAACCGGTGATAAGTGCGTCAAGCATTCTGGTTGGAATATCTGATATAATAATATCTTTCAAATACCATGTTTTAAAAAAATCAATAAGTGCATTGGTTAACTCAATATTCATGATTCCAAAATTCATTTTGTTTCTTTCAACTTCTGAAATAACATTATATGAGAAACTTAGGTTAAATAAATTTTTAACTAGGGTTTGTTTATCAGCATCATTGAGTGCTAAGCGTGATGATAATTCATGTACTTTATCAGTTATTTGGTCGCTTGAAGGATTTCGTCTAGATAAATCTTTTAGGTCTTTCACATTTTCGTCTGACAAACCATGTTCATCCGCTGTAAGAATGATAGTATGGACAAACTTTGAAACAATGTGTTGCATGTACAGCGGAGTTATAACATCCACTAGCGCCACGGCTAAAATGAATGCGTAAACTTTATTGGCTGGGTCATTAGTAACGCTAATACCCGCAGTCATCAATTTAGTAACTACATTTTTATACCAGTACGTTGTAATAAACCTACTTTCTATCATAAGTTGATTCATTTTAATATCTTGTAATTGAAACATTTCTTGAATAAACAGTTCATATTGAGTAAATGTGATATTGAGTTGGTCGCACGTTCCAGCAAACGTTCGAAAAAAATTACCATCAAGGGGTACACCTTGGCCAATAACTGTTTGGATTAATCGTGACAACTCATCGTGTGAAGAAACCTGCGTCAACTGATGTACGATTTCACGTGGCGTAGCCATTAAACTGTCCCATGTACCTTGAAAGCCTGGTAAAAACCCAGATACAGATTTTAATTCATACACTGGTAATGTCAATTTCAAAAAACGTAATGTTGATTTTGTAAATGACTCGAGCGGGATTATTTTGTAATGTGTTTTATTAAGCTGACTCGAAATATACGCAAACGATGCATTTTTTTCTGACGCATACCATTGCGGGTATAAGTATGTAAGAAAACAGGAAAGGTCTTCTCCGCTACTTCCGCACTGTGAAATTTGAAAAAGGTCATCTACTATACTCATGTTTATTGCTTGACCATGTAAACTGTCTTTACTCATAGATATTCCTAAATATGAATGTTCAGGAACTCTAAATGCAGCTCCAAATGGTAAATGGTCTGCAGTTAACTGAATAAGATTTCTCTCAATTAGCGGTCTTATTGCATTCAATGCATCGATAAACTCTTTATTTTGTTTGACTTTTGCGTCGTCTGCGTGAAATAGTTGAAACAAGTTACTTTTATGCTCGTCAGTTCCATATCCTGGAACCCCTATATGTTGATAGGTGTGTTGTCTTTTAGACATTGAGTGCGACATATTATATATACACGTATAAAATAATAAAAACAAGTTTAAATTTCATTATTCGTAATGCAAATGCGCTTCCCAAAAGTATTTGCAATACGCCCATTTGATTCGCAGCCCGCGCTTTACTTTATCGTCGCTATGGTTTCGATTCTGAGTAGAAGTGGTAGAAATGGTAGAGAGTTCCGGGTTTGGAATAAGCGCACACTGTAGTGCAGGTGGAAGCACGTACTCTAACTGTTCCTGCGGCGTAATTGGCGCGGGAGGACTGGACACTAAAAGAAACGGGTGTTGGTGTTGTTGTTGTTGTTGTTGTACCGGCTGTGCCGGAATAAACCGCGCCAAATCCTGTAACAGCGGCGGGTACATGTAGTTGTATTTCCACTTCCAGTCAATGCAGCCGTATGTATAATATGTAAACGTCCACTCGAGCCCTTCTAAATAATTCATACAATATTTTTTACACCGCTTGTCGGAAATGGGCGCATCAAACAGCGCGTGGTAGTACCGCCGCTCCCAGTCCGGTTTGTTGGGCGCGATATAAAACTCCAAGCCGCGTTCTCGCGACGGCAAATGCAACGTGTCTTCGGACGACTCGCATTTATTGATAATCAGGTCGTACGCGGTGTCATAGTTGTCACCCCACTCGCGTTTCATGTCAGTTACGCGTTCTCCGCTACTGCCACCACCACCGCCACCGCCACCTCCACATTTTTTGTTTCGCAGTGCGTGCTCGTCAATCAACCGGTTATGTTCGGACGTGGCCAAATGGTCCACAAACATTCGAACACTGGTCCAATTGATACGCGGTCGTTGCCCTTGTTTTTTACCATCAAATTCATATTCGATAAAACTGTGGTTGAAATTCGGAGCCGATGCCGAAAGACGATTTTTAAACACGGTTCGGTACGCGTCCACTACTGTGGCGGGACCCGTGGTGCGAATGTTCATGCTCGGAAAATGCGGCATAAAATCGTTGCCCATCATGAAAAACATGAACACGTAGTCATACACCAAATGCTTCCGAGTGGTGGTATCTATGGTTATACTTGTATTCGCACCCGTACCCGTACCCGTACCCGCGTCAGCATCCACGGTAATGTGCTGCGCAATGCTGTCGGCCATATACGGAATGTCGACATAGTACTGCTCATTGGGGCGCAGGCTGGAATCAATGGAACGAATGAATTCCGGGGTTTCGCGGTACAAAAAAATGCGGTTGGAAATGTGCAAATGGTTCAGCGTGAGCATGATTAAGTCCGCGTCAAGACCGTATACCAGTGTGACCTGGTCGCGGTGTTTTTCAGGCTCGGCGCGAATGTGTTCGAAGATTTTATGTTCGCCTTCGCCGGGCTCCGCGCTGGTGGACAGCATGAATGTAAGGTTCGGAAACTGCGAAGCTTGGCTGTCACGGTACCGCGTCATTTCGGTGTGCAACTTGGACATGAACTCCGTACCGGGCGTGATGCACGCGGTGGACCACACCTCCGACGAGGATACTTTTGTTTTTGTTGAATCCGTTGAACCCGTTGAAGCGTGCAAAATGTCGGTGTCGATAGTGCTGGCGAGCCACGTTTTGTACCGGCGTTCGCGCTGTTGATTCAACTTGGCAGAGGGCGCAACACCGTCAAATGCAATGAATACGCTGTTTGTGGGTGCGACGGTGCGCACGTATGACGTGATAGCGTCGCACACGTGCTGAATGACGGCAGACTCATACGCGGCGCGCACCGTAGACCCCGACGGCAGTTTCACGTCGCGAACCGCGTTATAAATGAGGCCGTTGCAGTCCATATATAAATTGGAAACGGGAATCCCCAGGGACTTGATAGGTTTGACGATGCGTTTGTACGTTCGAACCGCATGAACAAAAAAACTTGGAATACCCATATCGATATTTATTTTGGATATATACATGTAATACACGCTACATGTTTATATCGTTTCGAATGTTCAATCAAACGTACGTAGTTAAATGGGTGCTGCAGATTGCACGGTGCTCCATAATGCGTCACACACCGCGCACAAGTACACGTACTTCATATTTTCTTCGTCATAACGAAGGTAAATGACTTCACGCGGAACTTGAAATTCGCTTTGGCCTTGGCTTTGGCCTTGGCCTTGACCCTTTTCTTTTTCTTTTTCTTTGGTGTTGCTGGCGCATAAATGGTTGGGACATGTCACGTGACTGATACGCGGAAGGGTTGGGTCGAGTTTCGTGTACCGGTTGATAATGTTTCCGTAATTTTGAGCGGCGTGCTTGATTTGAAGTTTAGAAACACAAATTTCTTGACGAACGGGTTCTCGGTGGCCGCAATTGCGGCAATAATGAACCAGGGACGACGAAGAGGACGAAGTAGAAGCAGATGCAGAGGATGCAGAACCTGCACCAGCAGCAGCAGCATCGGACGGGGTTCCAGTACCCGGATCGATACAGATATAATACATGTTATCGCATCTAGCGCAAAAGTGCATTTTGAATGAATGACTGACGGACCGAACGAATCGCAACTAAAATATACTTTCTTATTATTTATTATATTTACATATTTACATCAATTTATTTATTAAACATATTAACATATTTATTAAACATATAATATTTGAATATTTCAATAACCATATACTACATACTATAACGAAATTCAGTGATGACCGATACCGGTACCGAGTCCCTACTCCATTATGACGTAGAAGTTACACCTATTTCATCAATAAATTATGCAGAGCTTAAAAAGGCGACAATTGATGCATTAAAACAGTTTCAAACCGAATGTAGAGAGAATTTACCGGGTGAGTTTACAACTTATTTAGATGCGTTAATGGGTGAGATTGATTCAACACATAAAGCACATGAGCTGCATACAGCATCGTCTTCTTCTTCTTTTAGACCTCAACCTAAACCGGTACAACAAATGAGTAAGGATGATGTGAACAATTTTATTTCAAATCATAAAGATGATGCAGTGTTCTTAGTTACGGGCGGAAGTTTCAATCCGCCGCATAATGGGCATATTCGAATGTTTGAAACTGCGTACAACCAACTTATGACAATAACGGCAAATACGGGTAAAAAGGTGTACGGCGTTATGGTACCTGCTCCGAACGCGCATATAGAAAATAAAATATGTAATGAATTAAAAGCCTCCGGCTGTTCCAACCCAGCAGTAATTGATGCTATCAAATTGAAACGTATTGAAATGCCTAATAGAATAAAGCTATGCACGCTGTCGTGCAATAGTTTTAATTGGGCCGACAAAACAAAATTCGGCCCATCGAATATGATTGTTGTCAACGAGTCGAGTGGTGAGCAGGGAGAAACTGTTGTTGCAATGTCACCAATAAATACATATTACTTATGCGGCAGCGATTATTACGTAAAGGCAAAGGATTCAAAAAATAAATTTATATTTATTACTAGAAATGGGGATAAAATTGAGACCGATAAAAAAAGTTTTACATTGAAAGAGGCAAAATCCGTTACTAACGTTAAAGCTGACGATATCATGATTCCAGGCAATGAGGACGACGATAGCGAAGCATCGTCGTCGAGGTTGCGAACGATATTAGATAATTTAAAGTCTGTTGAGCCAGGGGACGATGGTAGTTTAGATATACTAAATGAACCTATCGGAAAAAAACTGTTAACCAAAGAAGTTTACTGTGAATTACTAAAAACTGGATACATTGTGGGAAACCCCAAAGGTATTCGGTATGCGGAGTTATTGGGTTGTAATGACCACCACGATGATGACGATGAAAATCAGGATAAGCCTGCGAATTATTTATCTACCGGTCTTATAAACGGCGGCAAAAACCACTGTTACTTCAATGCAGCATTTCAATTACTGTTTTCAGCTCAGGGATTACGAGAATGGATTAGTGCCAATAACGATTCATTAACTAAAGAAAATCTAATACAAGTGAATGCAGCTCAAATGTTGAAACTCATGATTGATGCAAGTAAATCTGGTAAAAAAAAAACGGTCGAAGATACAATATATAAAGATAATTTAGCATATATGTTATTTGAAAGAAAAGATAAAGAAGAAAAAGATGCCCAACAAGACTCGTCTGAAGTATTAATCCGTGTATTGGATGCCTTTACAAGTGACAAAAACCTTCAGGGTGCAGTAGAAAGTTTGAAATTTAGAGAATTTGTATTTAATACTAAAACTGGTAGTCACGTGACTGATGTTCCTGATAATGCTGAAAAATGTATTACCGGATTAATTGCTATATCCGATGCGAACATAAACAGTATACAAACTGCTTTAGATGCATATACTAATACAGTCTCTAAACTCTCTGATACGTTATCATCGCAAACCCAAATACAATTTGATGATAAAAATCGATACTTTTTAATATATTTGAATAGAACAACCGGTTCTGGTTCTGGAATGAATAAAAAAAAAATTATCGTTGATAGACAAATTACTGTAACCCAAACGTATAATACAGAAGGAAGAAAATTGTCATCACAAACGACGTATAAGTTTAAATTACGAGGTGCGATATTGAAATCTGGAAACGCGAGTGGTGGGCATTTTAAATATATATCATACGAAAATGGCCCGGACAAACCAATCACTTATAATGATAGGAGTGTTTATGAAAGCAAAGACGAAGAACTGACCGGTGAAATTAGTATAGAAAATAACTCTTTTTTATTTTTGTATGAAAAAGATGATACCAAAAAATAACAGAACATATATATACAATTCACCACACGGTATCCTCCGTTTGCCAGTGCATTTTATCCCCGGGTTTGATATTGTATATTTTATTGAACAGCGCCATTCGCGACAGCGGAATATTGGTCCGGTACTTGTCCAGTGGATGCGGGTTGGATTTCAGTTGTGCGAAAATCGACCGCCGGTATATCTTCTGCCGGTTCTGATTCGCAAACTCCGTATAAAATTTCTCAAACGATATCATCCGCAGCGGCGTCAACATTTTAGACCGTTCATGTTGCGCATTCAAAACCATCTCGCACAACTTCAATCCCGTAATATCCGCCAAATCTTCGCTCAACGACAACTTGGCATCAAATTCCAGCCCGTCGCGTCGCGCCGCCAACTCGTATTGCCGTTCCACATTCGCCAGTTTTCGGTTATAAATGGCCGAATCGCGTGGCGTCCACCATGACCGCATATTTCCCGTATGGTCAAATATGCGACCGTACACGTGCAAGCAGTGCCCGACTTCATGTCCCAGCGTGTAGCCGATACGCGCCAAATTGTATTCGGGTCCGTGCGCCAAATCCACGAATCCCGTTTGAAAGTACCCCAGCGGAATGTATACCGAATTCCGCATTTCGGTATAATACGCGTTTGCCACATACGCTTGCGACCCCACAAATTTCATCTGCGCCCAGTCAATTTGCGGCATATCATATTCCGCGCGCCCTTCATTGCGCACCGCCACTTGGGTCCGCCATTTAAAAATGGCCGTCAAGTTCGTCCACCCGTCCTGCGTCTTGAATCGTGCAGAAACGGTTGCGGGAACGTCCGGACCCAACTTTTCAGGTAACCCTATCCGGATATTGAGAGATTCCAGTTTACGCAAAGCTTCTAACCGTGTGGATTTACTTACCCACGTGTTTGCACGCACCATGTCTTTCGCGGCATGGCATATATCCCGCGCAACATTTTCAGCATACTTCACCTGGTCCGCATTAAAAAACCGGCGCTTATACTCGTGCGCAAAAAATGAGTCGTACGCGTACGTTGTGCCGTACAACGCCACAATGCGTTGCGGTAACGGCGCCGCCTGGCCACGCAAGTACTTCATGCAAAACGCGAAATGAATGTCTTTGGACCATTCGGCATGGTACTGAATGACGTGCCGCGCGTAAATGTAAATCCAGTAACTGCGCCACTTGGCCGATTTCCATCCACGTGACTTTGTACCTGGTTCATCTGGTTCATCCGCATCATCTGCATCATCCTCATCATCATCATCATCATCATCATCATCATCATGATATCCCGCAAGTAACGACCTCATCATACACTTCAAATATCCAGTAGAAGAGCAAACGATTTTATCGTTTGGCAATGGCTTATTGTAACCCAAATGTTGAGCTACTTTTTGCCAATCCAATCTTGTTTCCGTTTCAAGCTGACTCAAAGTTATTTTTTCATATTCATTTTCATTGTCAAATTCTTGTTGTTTTGAACTTTGGTTTGATTTCGATTTCGAGTTGTAACAGGCCATGTGACGAATTATCATTTTTTCTATTTTCAGTACGTGTTCGCCTGACAGTTCTTTTTCCATTCCAACCGCTTTGAAAATGTCATTCATGTAGGTGATATACGTATTCAACACTTCTTGTTGGTACGAGGCAGGTTCCTTGTGTTTTTTTTGAAAATGGACACGCAACGTTTTATTTTTAGTTAACTCGCTTCTTTTAACTGTTCCTTTATTCGTTCCTTTATTCGTTCCTTTATTATGCTGTTTTTTATTCGACCATTTACCTTTAACGTAGTACCGGTAGTCGTAGAGTGACAGCTCCGGGTACGTGATATGACTTACAAAAGTTTTACTGTTTTTTTCATCTGCAGACACATCCCATGATATCGGACACGCATATCGCGTCGTTTCATTGGTGTTCAAGTACGCCAACAGTTTCCACAAATCGTTGTGCGCAATGCACTCATCCAAAAATGTGGCAAACTCATTCACATGATTCACAACGGCCGACGATGAGAGCGGCGTATTCAACGAGCCATATAAGCGCTTTACTGCAGGAGGGGTAGAAGCAGCGTTAACAATTGAAATCAGCTGGTTGTACACGGCGTCTTGCGCCAACCGAAAATTATCGATTTGCACAATGTATTCTTGTCCGTGTTTCAAGCGTTTGGACCGTATCCAGCCCCGGTTCACGTAGCTGAAGAAATCAGTTGACGGGTTGATTACCTTTTTCGTTACTACTCCCGTTCCGCAAACGCCGCGTCGTTGCGCGTTGGCGTATTTGATAATGTCGTCATACGCTTGTTGCGGCGTTCGACTTACAAATCCCCTGCCTTCTTCATTTTCCAACACAGACATATTCATATATTCACATTAATATATCTGTTTATTTTTATTATTATTTTTATTTTGTTAGTTATACCATTATTATTCAATTGCAATTTATTACGTTGGACAAATGCGCGCGTGTTCGCGAATACGTAGTCCCGCCGTGTTGCATATCGGGTTTTGCATTTTGTTCTTAATAAAGTACGGTGTAAAATTGCTTCCGTGGTACTTTCCGGCATTTGCTGCCGCCATTCCAAAAGCACTTAAGAACGAGTTTCCGTTTTTGGTAATGGTGGTTTGTTTCAGCCGTTCCATACGGAGCCCGGCCGAAACCGCACCCTGGGTTTTAAACGGCGTGTTGTTGGGTTTCACGACGGGTTCTACAAAACAAGCCGCGCCAGCCGTGTCTTGATACTCGGGGCGCACGCACATTGACGTGTTTGCGCGCGCATTCTGGTCAAACGTGCGTCCTCGCGCGTGCAGTCGCGCACGGTTGTCCGAATAATACGCTTTACTCAACAGCGTGGACCCGGTACGCACCGGACGCAATTGAGGACAAGGTCCCACGCGGTTCGTGTTGTAAATGCCGGTATAAATTTTATTATCGCCATATTGCACGTATCCGGGGTTGTAAATGGTGCTAACGTTGGACCCCTCGCCGGGCGCAAGCGTAACTGCTGAGTCCGTGCTGACGTACGCATTGTTAATTGCTCCGTTGGTAGCAGTGTCACAGGCGCAGCTTCCATTTGTGCGCATCACCGCGCCACCGGGAGCATCTAATATTCGAAGCGTCACCTTTCCGCGAGTCGAACCCGTAGTTCCTGTAATGCTGGGGGAAGATGAAGTGGTTACACGAATGAGCTGTCGACGCCAATGTTTGATTGGAACGGGACGCCCAAAACTGGATGACCCGTATTCGTTTGGATTTGTAATGAATCGGGCGTCCGCGTAAGGCGATGTATGCGATGGGTACACGCTGAACACATTTCCCGTTTTCGATTGAATAAGTCCTGTTTGGGTGGTTGTCAAAGTATTTGAAACATTGAAGTTGGTTGGTCGAGACATTTTAATTTATTTTATTTTATTTTGCTACTAAATCTTTTACTATTTGTTTTATTTTATTTATTTTATGTATAAAGTTATAAAGTAGAAAACTAGAAAACGCGAAAAAAAAAGAAATGCAACGACTTTTAATCTATGTGGTGTTTGGTTTTTTTTTATTTTTGATACTTAACTGCTTACTTTCAAACTCATCATCGTCGTATCCGCATCCGCAACGACTGTTGGAAGGTGTCGAAAACAAAGATAACCCCGAAATAAAATGTCCTGAGTCGTGTACTGAAGTAAAGGAACTACAAAAAAAATTATCGGATTCGATAAAAACGGTTCAAAGTTTGGAACAAAAAATAGAGGCAAATCGACAAACGTCATTAATACATTCCAACTCGATTAAAGATATCAACGATTCTCTCAAGGAAATGGAAAAAGAAAAATGATGAATGATAAATGATAAAAAAAAGAAATAACAAAAGAAAGAAATAAAAAAAGAAAGAAATAACAAAAGAAAGAAATAACAAAAGAAATAAATAAAAAAAGAAAGAAATAATAAAAGAAACCTGCATGAATAAAGTTTTTATTTACGCAGCAATTATGTTATTTGCAGGACTGGTTGCATTTCACGTTCACACAAAGGTTTTAACTCGCGAGGGAATGGCAAATGCGAATGCGCCACCACCGCCCTCTGCATCAAAAACACCGCTTCCTTCGAACCTTCCAAATTCTCAAACAAAGTCTCAACCAAAAACCAGCGCTTGCGGTGACGATTGCAGCACCTACGATGAAATTAATAAAACTCTGCAGGACTTTGAGAAATTAAACAAACGATACGAAACCAGCAACGAGTCGGTTCAAAAAGTAGACAAAGATATTATTAAACTTTCGAACAATGTTAAAAATATGGGAAATCGAAAAACACCCGGAGGGAGACCCCCTATGGATAAAAAAATGGTATCTTGATTTTCATGTCAAACCATTATACCTTAATGTTCAATTTTTCATTCTCACTGCTCATTCCGGATGCAGCATTTTTTGGGTACCCGGGATTGGAATGTGCTTTATTAAAATAGTCAGGGTCCAATTCCTTCTTTCCTTTAACAACATTTTGTTCACCTGGCGTGGGTTTCATTCCAAACAGGTAAAGTACAATTGATGAAACGTACGTCATCATAATGAACGGAACAAACACAATGAACCATGAAATTAAGCTGAGGCCCGTATCACACAAGTTTTGAAGAATAAAGAGAAACACGAGCGTGACTAAAAACTTAAAAAAAGCGGTCACGTGGTCTCCTCTAAACAAGTCAATAATAATTTGAATAATTGAAAACCCAAGGTACAACAGTGCCGGAGGACATAATGAACTCACGAGAGGCATAGGAATATGATAGGAATATGAATAATAAAATGGAATACTTAATATTATTGTATTTTATTTTATTTGAATTGAATAACATTTTGATTATTTTGATTCATTTGATTCTTAAAAATTTCATTTTTTTACACATGTGTCCATGAATTTTCGTATTTCGGTATACACCAGTTGATTTTTGGATGTAACTTGACTTGCTTTGGTAGCATCCTTTGGAGCAGCAGACCCGGTTAAGTAGTACCGAATCACTGCAATTTCATCATTGTTATAGCGTGCCAGGTGCACGCGCGCTTCTTCTTCCGTATACTCCGTTTGGTTCAATATGACATTTACTTTACACTGGGTGATTTCTTCATTAGGCACAAGTTCGCGGTTATCATCTTGGGATTTTCTACGATACACAGTTTTACCGTTATCAGGAGACTCGTATATCCATTCAGGTGCAGACTCTGACATTCCTTATACTTTCTATATGTATGTATGTTTATATTTATATTTATATTAAAATTGATTTAAATTGGTAAGCTTATACATTATGTCACAGACGAGTAACAAGAAGAAACATCACGACAACAACAATGGCAGCTACACATGGAGCAATAAATAAAGTGGATGAGTTGATTGCCAAGGTGGGAGAGACCTTGCGAGTTCATCTTACTGGATTACATTCCGAGTACGCGATATACAAAGAAACACACGATGTTATAATGGCACTTCCTGCAGTTCAAAACGCCATTCGTGAAGGACGCGAAACTCGTGAAACTTATGAAAATCATGAAACAGAAAATAAAAAGGAACAGGTGCAAATATATATTTCCACCATTGAAGCTCTGAAACTTGAAAATGATGCACTGCGTCTTCAACTTTCAACTTCTTTGAAACCAAATTCAGGTTCAAATTCAAATATTACATTGGTAATTGAGGAATCATTTGGGGAAGAAGAATTAACTGAAAATGAAATATCCGGCGAAAGCGAAGAAGAAGAAGAAGAAGATGATGATGATTCAGGTGAGCCGCACGAACCCAATAAACATGTCACAAAAGAAAAGGTCGAAGATGAAGAAGCAGAAGAACACGAACAAGAGGAAGAAGCAGAAGAAGAGGAAGAAGCTGACGCAGAAGAAGAAGAAGATGATGAAGCTGACACAGAAGCAGAAGAAGAGGAAGAAGAAGCTCACGCAGAAGAGGAAGAAGCTGACGCAGAAGCTGACGCAGAAGCTGACGCAGAATCTCACGCAGAAGCAGAAGAAGAGGAAGAAGCGGACGCAGAAGAGGAAGAAGCAGAAGAAGAGGAAGAAGCAGAAGAAGAGGAAGAAGCGGACGCAGAAGAGGAAGAAGCAGAAGAAGAGGAAGAAGAACACGAAGAAGAGGAAAAAGCGGATGCAGAAGAGGAAGTAGAAGTTATTGAAATTCAAATCAAGGGGAAAACATATTTTACAACCAATGAAACTTCTGGTGTAATTTACGAATGTCTCGCAGACGGAGATATTGGCGATGAAGTCGGAGAATTCAAAAACGGAAAACCAGTTTTCAGGTCAAGTCAATCAAAAAAATAAATACATAAAATGTAATCAAAATAATAAATACCATTTTATTTTTGATTCTGAGTTGGAAACATGTATTTATTTTTATTTTTTGCAGTAAACATTGATGCTGATGCCATTGAGGGGGTTGATGCCGACGATGCCTGTACGTGCCCTGACACTGAACTTGAAATTGAATTAGAACTTGATGATGTGCTTCTACCGTTTACTAAAAAGTCGTTGTTATCATCATACAGTTCAGGTAACGAGTGTGTGAGCGGTTTATTGACAATGTATAACAAATGGTCGCTTTTTAAAAGCTTGCGATATTCCTCAATAGTTAAGTTTCCGTAGTATTTATTCAGCGTGTACCTGGGGTCCGGAGCGGGTTTCACCGGTCTGTCCGTGTTATTACAAACGTTGTTATACATTTCATTCAACATTTGTATTCGTTCGAATTTTACAGATGAATCTAGCGACTCACGAACCAAATAAGCGACTGCACATTCAGGTGAACAAAAACAGCCGTATACCGTATACGAGTCAGACGCTTTGTTATACAGTTTTGGAATATGAATGACGGGCGTGTTAAACTCGCACGTATCCCAAAAACATGCCGAGTGTTGAACGGCATTGAACATTGCGTTGTCGCTATGAAGTATGACTTTCAGTTTGTTAACCTTTTTATATATTTCTTTCATTGGTTCGGCAGCTGTAATTGTAACAATGGGTACAGCCGGTGGTGTCAAATCTGGCCCATTTCCTGAAAAAAAAGCAGATGATGATGTTATAAACTGTTTATTAGAATTTACAGAACAAGAAGAAGAAGTGATAGTTTCAGTCGGGTTATCCGGTATCGGCGTTTTCAGTGTTTTTAATATTTCACTTACTGACTCCATTTGATGTTCTTCAATCACTTTTTTATATTTTTCATCTATACTTTCGTCACTAACACTTATGCTTGGTGGTGTGGTAGTTGTAGAGTTTTTATATTCACAAGCCGATTCACTTATGTCACTTGAGTCAGCATAGGACTCAACTGCCTCAATATTCGGTTCATATTTGAACATAGAGATTGAACTGGAATGCATGTCTGTATAACTACACTTCAAATGAAGGATAACATTTGTTGAAACCAAATTTGTTTCAAGTTTATGATGTTTGTTATTTTGATTTTGATTTTCAACCGATGATGCATCATTCACGTCGTTCAAAGAAATAATTTTACCACCTTTGGGTTTTCTACCACGTTTTTTGTAAACAGTTGTTATTTCTTGATTATTTGGATTGTTTGGAACTTTCGGAACTTTTGGAACTTTCAGCTTTTTTGGCTCTTTCGGCTCTTTTGGCTCTTTCGGAACTTTCGGCTCTTTCGGAATTTTTGGCTCTTTCGGAACTTTCGGAACTTTTGGCTCTTTTGGCTCTTTTGGCTCTTTTGGCTCTTTTGGCTCTTTTGGCTCTTTTGGCTCTTTCGGAACTTTTGGCTCTTTCGGTTCTTTTGGCTCTTTTGACTCTTTTGACTCTTTCGGAACCTTTTCCTTTTTAGAGACCTTCGGCTGTTTATAAACTTTTTCTTTCAGAACTGATAGCAACTCAGGAGTTTGCATTATCGTTATTTGTTATGATATGATAATATGTAACTTGAGTAAGTAATTTAATTTAAGTTGTTTTCATAAATTATTTACGAATAAAAAAAGTGTTAGTTGGTCTACTATTATATATGTTGTTTATTTACCTTTTGTCTATTCCTTTTTATTTTTTAAGCATTCGAGTTTGCGACCGTGTTTGCATTGGATGGCTCCGCTGTAAATTCGCATTACCTAGACGATGTCTACGGTACGGTTTGGGTTTGGGTTTGTGTTTCAGGGTTATTCTTCCAAATACAGCTCCCATTGTTATTGTTTAGATGCTTGATGTCTACGTCTACTGTCTACTACTAACCATATCAATCATATAATGAAAATGATATCAATTTTTTAACAAACCATAATGGTTTAAAAAAATAAAAAAAGTACCTGTAAATAGTTGGAATTCGTTAGCAATATAATTAATATCTTACTAGTTGCTTTATACTATACACTTACCAGTTACCAGTTTGTCCGCCGCCCGCGCCCGCATTTACATCACGCTCGTTTGTTCGTTCTTAGTGGGGCTGCTGCTGCTGAATCTTGAGTAACCTGGCTGATTGTCTGCGCTTGTCGTCACGCTTCACCCAATATTCCGAGCGTCTTCCTGCTTTCTGAGCAACTGGAGTAACTGGAGCTGAAGTGTCTTGAAGTTGTACCATGGCATCGACCGCATCAGCGAGACGCTTTTGAGCACGAGTTCGAACAAGCTGCACGTTTTCAAACAACTGACTGGAATGAGCTGGTTTTGTAATTGCGATTGTGACCTTTTTGGTAGATTTTTTTGTCAATTGGGTTTCGACAGTCTTGGTACTACTTCTGGTACTGCGTCTTGGGGTTTTGACTTCAACTTCAACTTCAACTTCATTGTAGTCTCCGAATTCTTTTGACATTTCATTTTTTTCACGCTGTTCGCGTTCGCGTTCAGTGTACTGTCTCCACTTGATTTGATTTGAAGTTGCACGAGTGCTGCTCATTATTGATTGTACTTGTTTGTATCACTGTATTCATCATATATAAACATGGAAAAACAATCTCAATTTTTTTTTCAGTTTTAAATGATAAATCGCTATTTTTCATTTATTCATTCAAAAACGAAAAAAAAAGTTAGTTATGTTTATTTATATCATATAGATAGTTAGTGAGTGCTGTACATGGTGTTTACGCTAACCAATTTGTTTTTGGTAATGTACTTACCCGTTGGTTCAACAATCAGTATCCCCAAGGCTCCAGACTCGTTGTAGCACACTTTGTTTCTCTCTCCTCCAGTCGAGCCCAGGTCTTCGATTCTTCTTGGTTCTTGTTCTCTATCGTCAATGTCAAACAACTGTTGGGTTGCAGTATCCCAACGTAACACACGCCAGCCTCGATGTTGGCCCTTCCATCGACCATCCGCGTGTCGCTTACTTTCAGCGTTTTCAAACGGGTTTCGAATACGTGAACGTGTAATACCGTGATTCTCACGAGATGCGCAATGTGCATCCCATACGTTGTCCCAACTGGCTTTTCCATGAACGCATGCATACCAGGTTCCTTTGTATTCAGGTATTTGTTTAGGATTTCCAACCACACGTGACGAAATTGCAGTGCTTCTTGAACATCCCATCTGCTGTAACAACCGACGTGCCGTGTATTTGGACAAGCCAGTTTCAGGACAGTCCGGGTGACGAATTTTAGTCGCTCTTTCCCGAACAATATAGTTTTCACAGTCACCACCTTCCATTTCAACACTTTGGCTACTCACGCTTTCACCTTCATCTTCAGCGTCCATTGCTAAGCTTGAAATCTTTCGCATGGCCCAGCGTGTTGTAATTTCAAAGTACTGGTCATACGTAATTACCCCTGCCGACAACTGAAATGTTGGCAAGTGACCGTACACTTGGATTCGTTGAAACTCATTGTCATATCGCTGTGTGTAATGATTCACACGTTCTTGTGCTTGGGCAACAGTCGTGTACTGAACCGTGTGTCGAAAGTCGTGGTACGCGAAGATTCTGTCATGGCACGCCCATTCCGTCGACCGCGACGATGTTTGGTCAATGACGAATATGTATTTTCGTCGAGGGCCTTCTGCCAGGTCGTCCCAGTATGATTGTTCGGACCATTCAATTCTGTCGGCACGAACGGAAACCGCCGTAGATTTTTGACTCGGTTTCACACATCCCGTTGACTTGTCGTAAATGATACTGAAGCCTTGTCCGTGCAACTCAATAAACCTGTAAACGTGGTTAATGAATATGTGAAATGCTTTGTTGTCCACCTTCTTTCCGCCTTCACTGTACGACAATCGAAGTACAATGCAGTTTCTTTTTGGGTTCACTTGAACCGCCGCGTTGAGGTCGCTGATAATTTGGCGGCCCTGTTGTGAAATTGCGAATCGGCATTCACCATCTTCTTCGACTTTTTCAAAGAATGGCAGTGCGTTTGTAACCAACCCCTCTTGCAGGAACCGTCCCGACCCGCAGTAACCTTCGGACGGCGTGTACGTAATTTGATTGGTTACAAGAATGTCATGAAGAAGCTCATGTTCTTCCAAGGTTTCAACCTGTCTTGCAGACGCGTAAATGACTTCTTCGGGAGTTGCACTGTACAAGATGACTTTGACGGTGCATTCGCGAATACTGCGAATAAACTGCCACAAGCTGCTCAGGATTTGGAGGGGCGCAGTAGCATAGTCACATTCGTCCAGGTGCATGACAATAACTTTTCGTTCTTTAACACGGTCGCTAATCCAGAGTTTGCACGCTTCCACTCTTTTATGACTGGTTGTTGAAAACACAGTGAGATTTTGTTGTCCTAGTTCTTCGCGTTGTTCAGCATCTGCAGTCCTGTGCCATGATGAAACAAACATGTGAACACGTTCTGGGTTACCTGAGCCTGAAACGCTGTCTCGCTGAGCAACGTATTCTACAATTTCACGCTTACCGCTTTTCACTGGAGCCTTGATAGATATTTTTGAATGGCCGGGGCTGTGGATATAAGGCAATAACTGCTCTTTGACCCAGCTCGTCATGTGATGCCTTGCCCGTTCAAAGTAGTCGACTGACCACGGTTTTTGTTGTTGTTGCTGTTGTTGCTGTTGTTGCTGTTCTGCCATATTTATAACGCATGTTTTTTTCACAATAATTAATTGAAAAAAACAATCAATTTTTTTTTAAGTAATGAGTTCACATTCCGTCGCTGTCATCACACGTATTTTTATTTTGATTTTGATTTTGATGTTGTTGTACCCGTTTTTCTTCACTAAGTTCATTGTAACACTTTCGACATACGGGTATGTAGTTAGAACACCCGATTAGTTTTTGTTCGGTCTCATTGGTAACACGAAAGCTGAAAATGCCTCGTGTTCCGTCACGACACTTGCTGCACAAGGATGTGAGCTTATCAATTTTGTCACAGAACGGAATGAGGTCGTTTATGGGTCCAATCGGTGCGCGCATAAAGTCGCCATCCAATCCACATATGTAAACACGCTTGTTATCAACGTCCACCCATTTTCGAACGTAGTCAACAATGTCTGGAAAGAACTGTCCCTCGTTTATCAAAATAACGGCCGCGCTCCGAATGGCGAACCCATTCACGGGGTCAACCGCCAAGTCTTTGATTTGACCACCTCGAATACACGGAATCATGGTTCTGTCATGCGTCGACATCATTGTATCCGAGTACCGTGTATCTTCAGCATAGTTAATTGCAACAACCGGAATGTTGCAAAACAAGCACTGCTTATGAATTTCAACCAATTTTGATGTTTTTCCGGAAAACATGGGTCCCAGGATAAGTTCAAGGTATCCATTCCCACTTTTAGAACACGACGATGCACCCCACGATGATGACAGCGCCGCCCCCAATGACGACATGGACGCTGAATGATGAAGCATTGTATATGTTGAACTTAATTTAGCTTTATACCGTTACCTGTCATTTTATAGACAAGTGATAAACGCAACAATTTTACTTATATTGTTTATTTTTATTTTCTTCAAAAACACAATCATAAAAATACTGTTCGGCTGGGTGGATAGACGCCTGTTTCATTCGAATCTCTCGAATTATTTTTTCCAGTTCCGTTTTTTTTCCAGTTGCGACTATTTTATAAATGTAGTTATCAATGTCGGCCCGTGTCGGATTGGCATTGTCTGGCATGAGTGTTACCATATTATTGTAATTATTGTAATTATTATTATTATTTTGTTTAAATGATATTAAATAGTGAAATACAAGTTTATACAAATTTATACATAATGGCGGCGACACCATACTTTGAGTCTTCAACACCATGGGTTGAAAAGTACCGGCCAAAAACATTTGACAACATTGTGCTTGACAAAACAAACCAAGTTATTTTCAAAAATATTATTGAAAAGGGCTATTTTCCAAATTTATTACTGTACGGCCCTCCAGGAACCGGAAAAACCACGACCGTGATAAATTTGGTAAACGCATTTCAAAAAAAATATACAAAGCCAAGCCCAACCTCAGATACTGAACCCGCGACGATAGCTCAACCCACTCTTGGTCTTGGAACCGTGATTCACTTGAACGCATCCGATGAACGCGGAATCGACGTAATTCGAAGCCAAATCAGTACATTTGTAAACACAAAAAGTTTGTTTGGACGAGGCTGTCAACTAAAGTTCATTATTTTAGATGAAGTTGATTACATGACAAAAAACGCTCAACAAGCGCTGCGCTACTTGATTAACAATTACAATAAAGAAAGCGCGTGTAACGTTAAATTTTGCCTCATATGCAACTATGTTAGCAAAATCGACGAATCACTACAATCGGAGTTTGTAAAAATGCGCTTTAATCAGTTACCTGAAACATGTATTATTGATTTTTTAAACCAAATTAACGTTGCCGAAAAACTACACTTGTCTGACACCACATTACGCAACATTCAAACCTTTTTTGGGTCCGATATTCGCGGAATGATAAACTACATGCAGTCCAACCAGTCTGCATCCGAGTCAGCATGTAAAATCATTCACCCTGGAATATGGACTGAACTGGTTGAATTAAAAACTGCATCAGAGTTATCGTTCCGGCTGAACCAAGTTAGTAAAGAATACAACATCGAAAAAAAAAGTATGATACTGCAGTTCCTGAACTACATCATTCGAACCCGTCAAACCGACGTTACTCCGGAATTGCTGACGCAGGTTGAACACGCCATTCACAACCAAGAATATAACTCCAATCATGTTGTTGAATATATCAGTTTAGTCATTATGAAATGGAAATCCCTGTTAAAATGTTAAAATGTTAAAATAGAAAATAGAATATAATATAAAATTGAATTTAAAGACCACTTAAAGACCATTCTATGATTGTACTGTACTACTGTACAATCATAATAGCATCACTAAAAATGACCGACCTTGATGATGACTGGGAATTGTTTAAGCGCAATATGCATACCGGCGATGAGATAGACTCGTTCACCTCGAACGAGTCGTTTGACTCATTTGACATATCAGCATCGTCATCGGAAATGAATGAGGTAACCGGAGCATTGGCGCATGTTCCGCCTTTTAAAGGCTCCGTTCCCGTTTGCAGTCCAATCTATATTTCGACTACAACCAAAATAGCGCATTTGAATAAAGAAATCAACATCAAGGAAGTATTTTGGAACATTCCAGTAATACGCTACGTGGACCCCGTGGAAGGCGTTATCAAAAAACAAATCAAGTTTTCAACCATTAATAAAGACGAATACGAAAAAATAATCGAGCGTATTCACGCAGAAAAGTGTTGCGACAACCAGGAAATAGAGCACATTGACAACCCGGAAGGCCGAATAAAGTTCAAAGACCAACGCAAAATAAGCGTTGGTCTTTCAAAAAAAGATATCATGTGTTACCGAAGCAAAAAAAAACGGGCGTTCTTCAACTGCTTTGTAATTATCATCCGAATTCAAGTCCCGAAATCAAGTGCTCCTCCTACTTCCGATTTGGAACCAAGGGAGTTTTCACATCTTCCCGAATTTAAAGAAATGCATGTGAAAATTTTCAATACGGGGAAACTGGAAATACCAGGCATACAAAATATTCAAACCCTAAACTACGTTCTTGAAATGATTACACGCATTTTACGTCCAGCCGTTTCGATGGACCTCGCATACGTTCAAGAAAATTGCGAAACTGTTCTGATCAACTCGAACTTCAACTGCGGATTTTATATTGATAGAGACAAGTTACACGAGCTTTTAAAATACAAATATCGAATTAATAGTAACTACGATTCCTGCTCTTACCCAGGCATTCAGTCCAAGTTTTATTATGTACATGGTCGCGCCGTTCAAAACGGACAACAGCCACATTATAACAAAAACGACTGTCCCAAACCCAACTTTTGTGAAATTTCATTCATGATATTTCGAACGGGTAGCGTACTCATTGTCGGAAAATGCTCTGAAGAAGTTTTATTCGCGATATACAACTTCCTTAAAAAGTTATTGGAAGAAGAGTACGACCACATTGTGAATCGCGAGCACGACCCCGACCCCGAATCCGCCGCTGCTAACGAGAGTGGCAACAGTTTTCCATTTCAAAAAAAACAACCCGCAAAAATACAAAGAAGAATCATAACATGTTCCGAAGTGCAAAGTGCTACGTACGAATCCAATCCAGTATGAAGTATAACGTATATAACGTATAACGACTTAACAGTGTGTGCACACAAATACAACCCGACCGTGATGTGCATGCGGGTCATCGGTTTCTGCATTCGGATAAATAATGTCTCTAGCAGTTCGTCCGTGAATATGAAACAACTGACTTTTTTCAACGAGGGTTCGGATTTTACGAAATTCACGTTTCCGGTCCAAATCGTCATAAATGGTTAACAGTACATGCGTGCAAATGTCTTGCGAAAGTCGTTTCATGCCTTCATCAGCCGTCATACTCAAAACCTCCCGAATTTTATCACGCTCAATTGTATACGGAATGTTGCAATACTCGTGGAACACATTACATGAAACAGTCAAATAAATAGTTATCGGATAGTTAATATTGATGTTATTGTTATTATTCATTGGCATAGGCATTGTGGTTGTTATAATTGCAAAGTATAAGTTTATATGGTTTTATATGTTCATGTAAACTTATTTTTTTAATATCATTGGGGGACTTGGGAGAATCGAACTCCCGACCTCTTGCACCCAAAGCAAGCATCATACCCCTAGACCAAAGTCCCAACATTTTTTACTTTTTGTTTATTTTTTATTTTGTTTATTTTTTTTGTTTATTTTTTTATTTTTTTTAATTTTTGTAATTTTTGTAATTTTTGTATATATAATGTCTGGATGCAGATGAATCCAGTTCACTTAGCTGCAACTGCAGCGACGCTCTTTGAAAAGTGAGGAGACATAAAACGCTGCAGGTTGAAGTAAGTCAGCTCGTCACTGTCCTTCAGCTTAAGAAGCTTCTTCAACTTGGCATCGGGCAAAATGCGACGACCGTTCGCCTTGTCCTGCAACTTATTATCGCGGATGTATGCGTTAATCTCGCGAGTAACCTCGGTCCTCGCCATCTCGGAACCGTTGCTCTTGCCGAGGAATGCGGCGAGCTCGTTGGAAATGAGGGTGGGCTTGACAAAGCCAGAAGGCTGGCGGTTGATGTTCTTGCGACGCTTCTTCTCGCTGGCCTTACGAGCAACGCGAAGCTCGCGCTCGACTTGGCGCTCAATGCCACGAAGCTCGGAACGAAGAGACGCGAGTGCAGAAACGAGGGTCTGCAACTTGCTGTGGGAACCGGCGAAAAGGCTGGTCTCTTGAGCAGGAGTAACTGGAGCAGCAGCAGAAGCAGCAGCATCAGTGGCTGCAACAGCAGCGGGCTCAGACTTGACTGACTTTACCACCTTAGGCTTAGCGGCTCCACCAGCGACTGCACCTCCGGCAGCAGGAGCTGCCTTGGGAGTCTTAGGCTTAACGGATGCTGCAGCAACTGCGGGAGAAGCGGTAGCAGGAGAAGAAGTAGAAATAGACGTAGATGAAGAAGACTGCTTGGCCATTCTATTGAAATTAATTTGTAAGCTTGTTGGGTTGTTGTTTTATACTCATCTTAGAGAGGTCTGTTTAAGTTATTTTGACACATAATATATATTTTGTTACCGTAACTCATGCCGAATATATAATATATTAAAATTTCGATAAAAAGTAAATCAAAATAATAAAAAGTAGGTTTTTTCGTCCTATCAATTATCTATTTATCCGTTGACGTCAAAGTACCACTTGGAAGATAAGTATTTCGGTATAGTGGAAAGTGACGAGTCACCCGACTTCAAATTGGGACCGCGGTTTACGATTTCCTGAAGTTCGCTGGTTCCAATTGCGTAGTTGTAGTACTGAAGGTCCGAAATGTTTCCAGCAAACCCTCCATTTTGAGCAATGTATACGCTTCCGTAATTCTGGTACGGAATGCCTTTTATCACTTGACGTTTGGTGAGTTGGCCGTTGATGTAAATATCTACTGTGGAGTTTCGCACCTTGATAATCAAGCATATCCATTTTCGCACCGGTATGCTGTCGACAGTTATCACGTCCATCGTTCCACCGCTCTTATCGTACTTGTTCATTGCTACTTTTAGCGTCACGGACTGGGTATTTATGTTTGGATTTTGCGGGTTTGTACTTACATTATCCACTTGAAAAAACACGCCTGGCGATGCGTTAGTTCCAACCGTTTTAAGGATTGCGTTATCACCACTGGTTGCGCGCGCAATATTATCACCTTTATGAAAGATGTGTTTCAATCGTCCAATATCCTCGGCAACACCGGGGTCTCGAATGAAAAACCACACTGACCACGTGTATTCAATTCCGCCATCCTGATTCACTGACCGAGTTATCGGAATGGACCCTTTTATACCCGGGTCTTGCGTAATAACTCTTGACTCGGTTGCATCAATCATGCCGTTTACAAGGAGTGGTTTGGAGTCGGGAGACAGAAACACGGCAGCCACGCTTATAAATATACGAAGCAGTACAATGAAGCCCAGTAAAACAAGCAACAAAAATGAAAATTTAGCAACCATGGAATTTGAATTCAAAAATTCGTTTGAATTGGATAAAAGTGAATCAACCGTTCCTGACCCAAAACTGCTTAATGACGGCAAAAGACCACCCGAATCCGGAGCATCAGTGGTTGCGGGTATGGATGATGATGATGACGACGATGACGATGACGATGACGATGACGATGACGGAGAAAACGCACTTCGAAACGAATCTGGTAGTAAGCTGTCGCTGCTACTACCGTTTCCGCTTCCACTGCTGCTGCCACTGCTGCTTCCACTGCTGCTTCCACTAAACATGTTTGTTGGATTTTATTTTATATTTTATACTTATACTTATGTTATTTATAATTATAAAATAAATTAATAATCGCAATAAGTTACCAAAAGAACGGACGTTGATTTGGTTCCAGCGTCAAGTTTTGAGGCATGTAACATAACTGTCTCTCGAAAAAAGAAACGCTGGGTAGTTGTTTTATTTCAGGTGTAACTTTTTCTGCGGGACTTACTAAATTGGTAGAATTGATTCCGAACAGTTGCGACTCCACATCAATTGAATTCGAACACAACAAATGCCGTGGCATAAAACTGGGTGCATACAAGTCAGGTCTTGCGGTATTCGGTGCTACATGGAATGATGTAAATGCTAAATAATCGGATGCGCCTGTGTATAAGCGCTGTCGCATGGCATAGTCGCTGGGATTATTTATATTTCGTGTGGACGCCATTGATTTGGGTATATATGGTATTAACTATATTGACTCTGTTATTATTAATAATTATTATTTATTATTTAAAGATTTTTATTAAATTCATACATACATTGTTTAACTCCTTAACTCATTTTAATGTTCAAGACGGAAATTGGCATGGGCACTGGAACCAGCAGTGCAGCAACTGGCACTTGCACTGGAAACGGAAACGTGTTGACAATTAAAACTGTACAAATCGCTGCAATGCGAACCCTCTTAACGGCACTCAAAGACATTTTGTTGGAGTCAAATATAACATTTTGTCCTGACGGGATTCGGATTATCAACATGGATAAGTCACACACCATGTTAGCTCACATGTTTTTAGCAGCAGAAAATTTTGAAGAATATGACTGTCAAAAAGAAAAAATCATCATTGGTGTCAACATGTTTCACTTGTTCAAGCTAGTGAACACTATTGACAATGATGATACGCTCACCATTTATATTGAAAACAAGGACTATAATGAAGGCATTGTATCTTTTTTGGGTTTGAAGTTTGAAAACGGCGACATCAAGCAATGCAAAACACAAAAACTGCGCTTGATTGAGCCGGAGCCCGAAGAGCTGATTGAGCCCAATGTTACATTTTCGTCTGTAATCAACCTTCCGTCTGCAGATTTTCAAAAAATTATTCGCGACTTGTCATTCATTTCGGATAAACTCGAAATCAAATCAGTTGGCAACGAGCTGATTTTCCGATGTTCGGGACAATTTGCAACTGCTGAAGTAACGCGCGTTGAGACGTCTGGCAGCATGGAATTCATTCATAAACAAAATGCAAATAAAATTATCCAAGGCGAGTTTTCCTTGAAGAATTTAGGATATTTTATAAAGTGCACTAACTTGTGCAGTCAAATCGAAATGTACCTGGAAAATGACTTGCCGTTGGTTGTCAAGTACTACGTGGCCAGTTTGGGCGAAATCAAATTGTGTTTAGCGCCGCTTCCCAGCAGCAGTTAACTTTACACTTTACTCTTTACATTTTTTATCATTTGGGTTTATAGTTTGCGTAAATTGCCGCAAGCTGCCGTTTTGCATTGCGTTTGGTCATTGGGCGTTTTGAGAAACATCTTCGGCTATTGCGTTTACACACCCGAAATTTGGATGTTTTTTTGTAGGGTCGAATTACGTATGGCATTGTATTACATTAAAGTGTGAAAAAAAAAGGAATGCGCTTTTTTTTTTCATATTTTCAGATTTTTTTAGATTTTCAGATTTTTTCAGATTTTCAGATTTTCAGATTCTCATATATCCACATGGGTCAAAAAGTGACGCCGGCAACACATTTTACGAATACCAAGTTCGTTCATAACAATTGATTCTGGGGTTTCTTCAATCAC
>Ga0209770_10000144_pt1 | contig 40923 bp, 35 predicted proteins | sample LauGreSu1BDMLBDD_2_FD_187572 | JGI IMG/M metagenome (GOLD analysis project Ga0209770, IMG submission 187572) | Freshwater lake microbial communities from Lake Michigan, USA - Su13.BD.MLB.DD (SPAdes) (version 2) | ecosystem: Environmental > Aquatic > Freshwater > Lake | place: Lake Michigan, USA... | reverse complement strand
TTTTTACTAATGATGAAATAGTTTAATCCGAACACTAACAATATATAACACAATATGGTTGGCAAGATTTTTAAGGCAAGAGGAGAACCTTGTACTTGCATCAGTTGATTAGAAAAGGGGGTTTTCATCGTTTGTAAATACAGTCCGTCTAGTGCAATCATTGTGATTGCCGACAATCCGATCTCACTAAATGACATTTTGTCCATTGTATCTTCTCTATATTGTATAGTCCGATTTTTGTTTACTACTATATCAAAACAACTTAGAAATTTTATCTGTAAACCATAACAATACATTACATTGTATCTAATCGGTCCCACATATGGGATCTTTTACTATACTACTCTATCACTCTCTATAAAAGTCCAGAAAAGAATCGGCATCGCTCGCCGAAAATGGACAAAAATAAATGTCCATTTTTCAAAAGGGTCGAGGGACTTTGTGCAAATGGGGTCTTTGAAAAACGCATTATGAGCATAATGCTGTAAATTCTATTTTTTTGATGAAAAATGTCACAGCATACTTTTTAAGTATATTATAGGGGAAAGGGTTTAGAGGATTTTTTATGTATTCTTATATATATGACGGAGAGTACAAAACTGTCCCAGAAAAATCCCAAATATTCGTGCGAACAGTGTAACTACATAACCAATAACAAAAAGGATTATAATAAACATACACTTACACTGAAACATTCCAGAATACACGAAGAATACACAAGGATACAGCAAACACCCCAAATGTATTGTTGCAGCATATGTGGGAATAAGTATAAGTATCATTCTGGCTTATGGAAACATAAACAGTCTTGTGTTCCCCCCAGCACCCAAATGAACCAAGAAGAGTTACCGGCGTATAACACACAACCATTATCTCAGGTGGTTGATGTGTCAATTGTATTAGAATTACTAAAACAAAATCAAGACTTCAAAGAACTGATGATTGAACAGTCTAAACAATTAGCCGAACAGCAAAACCAACTATTAGAAGCAGTCAAGGACGGAAAAATTGGAAATACAACTAATCATACAACTAATCATACTAACACCAACTGCAACAATAAGTTCAATCTCAATGTGTTCTTGAATGAAACGTGCAAAGATGCGATTACAATGGACGATTTTATCAATTCGTTTGAAGTAACGCGCGAGGATTTCATTCATACGGGAACGGTGGGTTTCGTGGAAGGCATCTCAACCGTGATGACCCACCGATTTCGCGATATGGATATGCATACCCGTCCGTTGCATTGCACCGATTTGAAGCGAGAAACCATCTACATCAAAAACGCAGACAAGTGGGAAAAGGATGATGCCGATAAGACGCATATGCGGAAAGCGGTCAGGGGGGTAGCAAAGAAGAATATGAAAGAGTTATGGCGATGGTTTCAAGATAGCAAACCGGCGGTGGAACAGATAGGAACAGACGAATGCGAGAACTATTTCCAGTATCACAAGGCGGCACTGGGAGGGTACGGCAAAGAAGAAGATTTGAAATTTGAAGAGAAAATCATTAAGAATGTTCTCAAAGAGGTTCAAATAAATAAGAACGCACTGACTGTATCATAGTGTAATGTTGGTGTATATGATAGAAAATTATCATATACATTAAGTGGATGGTGATTGAGCGTCGGTTTGTGTGGATGCATCTACAAATTTACTGGCCAATTGTATATTGTGTTGTATGTCACCCATAGACCCAACCCGGCGTAATGCTATCGTGTTGTCATTGTTGGGACACTGGGTTAACTTAGTGCGATCAGGTAAATACCCAACGTGAAGTTCTGCTAGTATATGAGACATATAAGTTTCGTGTTCGGACATAATATAATATATAACGTTACATAAATCTTTAACTTATTTACACAACACTTTCTTCGTCCTCCCAATTATCTAATACTTCGTGTTGAAGCAGGATAGTAGGATGTGCGTGTTTCGGGAAATGCACTTGTTTTGATACAATGGTGTTCTCCAAATCCGCCTCTTTTGTTTGAACTGTAAATAATTCTGTGCGATTACTGAAATTCAGATAGGCATTGATAGAATTGTACTTATTGCGAGAAATGGTGTCCATTATAATTTCAAATTCGGTAGTTAACGCTTGTTTGGTTTCAATAATATTCCTATATTGTTCGTGCATATCAGCCAATACCTCTCTCCATTCCGCCAATTTGTCGGTAGCATTTTTATATTCCCATAGATGTTTATTATTCCAAGGACCGAGAACATCCATTCGGTGTTCTATTTTATTGTGCAATAACGAGTATTTTTCGCGTAAATTCTGAATTTGCTCCTTCAATTCATCCAGTTTATAATACTTGGAAATAGACAAAATGAGCGCAATGTACGTGGATATAGTAATCGATATTACCTCAATGTAATCCGCCGGAATGCCGAACTGCGTCTTAGTTGCTTGCAAGAAACCGGACAGCGTAGAAACGAAAATAACGGATGTCTGAATATTATTCACGGTTTTGGTCAAATCATCGCACTTTAAATCCAGCAATCGCTTGTTGTCCTTGCACTCTTTCAATATAAAGTTATTGATTTTACGCTGCGACGTTAATTCGTGTTTAAACATTATGTATTCGCGCTGAGAAAACCAATCAATATCCTCTTTACTATCAGCGATCGTCATTCTGCGTGCCATAACCAAAGCACGTTGAGGCGAAGCGTCAGACAATGCACTAGCCTTAGATGTTCGTCGCGAATTCGGGGGAGATGCCGGATGCGTTGGTGACGATAGATGTAGGAGTTCAGTTGTTTTGCTTTGATCGACTGTATCCGGCACATTAATATTATTACTGCCATTGTATATGGGTATAAGCCCATCATTGGTATTGACCACCATAGTGTTCTCTATGGCTGGATCAATATTGTCTTGTTCAGAACTCATTTACATACTATTTAGATTTTTACTTTACAATAGTGACTAAATACTGTCAGTTACACTGTTGGTCGGAGGGATAGCTGCTTCTACATCAGTCGCAATTGTAGTAGGTTCAATGGGAATAGTCTTCGCAATGCGTGTTTTGGTATTGTGTTGTTGTAAGTAATATAACGCCCAATTGGGAATGTTTGTAATACAGTTCATTATAGTATTATATGTAAACCCTGAAACGATAGTTTCTTGTCCATCCGAGAACTTAATACTATACCACCAATAAGGCGGAATATATAACATATACCCAGGCATTACATCAAATTCTAGGAATTTCAATTTGCTGACGTCGGCCTTGTATTTTTTCTGAGGAGCCCACACATTTACCTGTGACCGAAACTCGTAATTTTCATAATCGTTAACTGGTGATAAGTATTTGCTGCTTTTATATGGTGTCATCTTAATCGTGATCTTGCCAGAAAGCGTAGAAATGAAACGACGGTAATCCTTATGAAATCGTAGAGGCGTATATGCACCGGACGAGCCCATCATAATATCGTATTTGGTAATGACAGTAGTTGACGGTTTGATAAATTCATCGTTTGCGTGAAAGAAATGATATAAGTTTGCGTCTTCTACAAAATCGTGGTTGTGCTCAGTGAAATAACTTGAATGTGTGTCACTCTTTAACAATTTGTTGGCACTTTGTAGCGGAAGAACAACGTAATCGGGAGAGTTGCTGTCAGTTTCTAAGAAGTAGTCTTTAATGTCTTTGACTTTGACCTCATATATGCCGCAAGCGTCTAATTTTTCAGCAGTAATTTCGCTATATAATTCGGGAGAAACCGAGTTGTATTCAAACATAACCGGCTGTTTCACATCGCATACTTCTTGCAAATGGGCATTAGTAGTATAATCCATTTCATATATTTCTAAATCTTCGCTTGTTTTTAATTGTTGGACAATGTGAAGATATAGAATGAGAACAATGACAAATAATACAATGTTAACTATTGACGACATATTATAGTATATGATAATATGTTGTTTTTTGTGTTGTTTACAAACGAATACATATTTTAGTTATATGAGGGGTATAACGAAAATAATTATTGGCCGAGTTCCTCGCGCATATCAACGCTCGTAGTAGGCGACTCGCGCTGAATACCGACGTTTGCGTTCTCAGACGCTAAACTGAATACGCTATTGATATCCGCCTCGTCATTGGTCATTTGAATATTTGATCCCAAATCGGATAGAACTCGGACACGTTCATTCAATAGCATCTTATTCACGTCCATTGTGAACGTTTGTAGACGCAAAATGGTATCCTTTAATGTAGAAATTTCGTCGGCGAGAACTTCAAATCGCATATTGAATTCAGACAAAATTTCGTTAAGATTGCTCGGAGCATCTGATACAGGTATAGCGCTACTTGCTTGCCCAGATGCTGATTTTAAGTTTTCCTCCAACTTACTAATACGCTTGTCAAATACCGAAATTACCTCAGGGAGAGTTAGCTTACGGGGGGCATCTTGGCTTTGGGCTGACGATACCGACGATGCATTTCCGGGTTGTCTTTGCGTGGATGTAGGAGCCGGGGTGGGCGGGTTTATGCCGGCACGACGGCGAATAGCAGCAGCGTTTGAAGTACTCATTTATATGTAAAATATACAGTATAATTACGAAATTTCTCTAAGTTGTTATTACAATAAACATATTTTTAACTAAGTAAATACAACAGACAGTTATATTGTATAAATCCGTCGCGATGATTCGAAATTACGTAGAATATCATCGACAGATAATATGCTAGTATATCCTAATATCGCACCAATGCTTCCTCCAAATGTATAGCCAGGAAAATAAGTATCTGAGCCGATTAACAAGTAATTAGTAGTATTTAATGTGCCGACGTTGCACGTGCCAGTTGTATCGACACTGCCGTTAATATATAACACAACTTGACCGGTTATTTGATTGCGGGTGACCGCGACAAAATTCCATTCCCCAGCATTTACTGATTGTGTAGAATGTAGTGTAATATTATTGCCGGTAGGCGAACTATCGAGATACGATAGTTTATTGTTATTATTTATACCAATCCCAAAATAACTATTTGCATTCGTTGTTTTTGCCGAAATTATAAACATTATGTGCGGTTCAGCCAAGCTATCGCTGACACGCTTAAATGTATTGATCCAAGCACAATATGTAAAATCGCCAGACATAGCAGTTGGGTGAGGAAATCGCATAAAGTTATAAAGTGGGTAATCAGTGTCTATGGTTACTGCATAACTAAAAAACCGAAAAGATTTTATTTTCCAACCTTCATTTGTTGCAGGTATATTACTGCCTGATAGATCTGCATTATATAATATACCTCCAGTACCAATGTTAAGCCATTTCGGACGAGCGTAATTGTAACCGGAATAGCTATTATGATCATTTGCATCAAAATGTATTAGCAAGTTATGTGTAACCAGTGGCACGTAAGGTGTATAAACGAAGCTTTTACGGCCTCGTCTATACTTGGCTAATCCAGTCTGGTTTCTGCTCATTTGCTTGTATCGGTATATATATTATTCAGAAATAACTAATGTGATTATAAACCATATGTCGCACGTTGCGCATTGAAATTATTTAGAATGTCTGCATCGGATAATACACTCGTATTTCCTAAAATCGCACCAATATTGCCGCCAAAAGTATAACCGGGAAAATCTGTTTCAGAACCAATTAATACATATTCGGCGGTACTTAATGTGTTGCCAACATTACACGTTCCAGTTGCATTAATCACGCCGTTAATGTATAATTTGACCTCACCAGTGGATTTATTGCGAGTTACCGCAACAAAGGTCCAATTTCCAGTATTTACTGTTTGGGTAGTTCTGATAGTAATATCCGCATTCGCGTAATTGCCATCCCCATAGGCTAAATAGCCTTCACTATCTATACCGAACCCAAAATCGTTGTTTAGACCACCAGTTTCAGTTGAAACGATAAACATTAACTGATAGTGGTTTTGGTCATAACCTACATCGGTAGTTTTAATCCACGCACAATATGTAAAATCGTCGCTAATTGCATCGGGACGTAAAAAACGCATATAATTGCAATATACGTATGCATCGCCACTTCCTAGGAAATTTTGTATAAATTGAAATGATTTGATGCCTTCATTGTCTATATTAAAAACGGGCAGTTGTAGTGTCTCGGATTCGGGGTCACCTCCCAATAAGGTAGCATTATACTCGGTTCCTCCTGTACCAATATTTATCCAAGTATCTCCCTCGCCTGGATAGCTATTGTAGTCATTTGCTTCAAAATGTATTAATAAATCAGCCGTTATAATTTGTGGCGGAGGAGGGGGCATGGGTGTGGATTGTTCATTTGCTACACAACATCCGTATGCACGACGATAGGCTATTAAACCTGAACGTTTTCTGCTCATATTTCAATATATATTATATATAGAAATATTGGATGCGCATTAAGCTCGCATCGCTGCCTTTATTTGTGGATGATGTTGATAATTGCTAATTTTGAAATCATCTACTACATAATCGTTGATGTTATCCCTTTTATTCAATATTTCTAGCGTTGGGAACTCATACGGTGTTCTTGTCAGTTGTTCCTTTACTTGGTCAAAGTGGTCATCGTATATATGACAATTTCCGCCATAATGGACAAACTCATATGGTTCCAAACCGCAATGTTTTGCAATTAGACAACACAACATAGAGTAAGAACATATGTTAAACGGCGCGCCAAGTACGGAATCATAACTGCGCTGCATTAAGCAGCAGCTGAGTTTATTTCCATCAACAACATTGAATTGAAACAAAACGTGACACGGCGGAAGAACGCCTTCGTCTAATTGTTCAGGGTTCCACGCACTGATTACCATTCTGCGAGAGGTTCTCAATTCAGGATTTTTCAAAGTATCAATAACATTTTGTAGTTGGTCAATGCCCTTGCCAGTATAATCCGCATCGGGGTCATTCTCATATTTCGCATTCCAATAGCGCCATTGATGCGAGTAAAGTGGACCAATTTGTCGCCCAGGCGTATAATGTGATAAACCTCGCGATTCAAGAAACTCCGCAGTAGTATTGCCGTCCCAAATGTGAACGTTCTGATCGGTTAATATTTTATTATCCGTTTGACCTTTAATGAACCACAACAATTCTTTTAAACACGTTTTCCAGGCGGTTTTCTTGGTAGTTAAGATGGGGATTTTGCCGTTTTCAAGAGAGAAATGCATTGCCGCACCAAAGACGCAACGTGTATTGCCGTTTCGCCCGACCTCGTCGTGACCTTCATCTAAAATATCTTGAAGTAAATTTAGATATTGGTACTCTTCGTGTGGTTCTGAAGCATTTCTGTCACGGTTCTTGTATTTGTTGCACTCAACAACACGCTTCAACATTTGTATATTAAGTAACGATATACAACTTTTAAATAGTTTCCACGTATGACATAGTTATTGTCGTGCACGGGTAGTATCTAGGAAATAGCCGGATTTGCAAAATATTATTTTATTACGTTAGTGTATATCAATCAGCAATAATGGAACTTATAACTGAAAACGGAGGTGCAAAGAAGACATTTTTATCGCATGTTTTCTTAACCACCGAAGAAGGACAGGCGGAACTATTAAACGTAATTCAATATGCATTGATGGGTGTAGTGCCAGTGGTTGCATTAAATAAGGCAATCCAGCGATTTATTCCCGAGGCGGATCCCGAAAAGTCAAGTTTAGAACTTTTAGCAGAAATATTCATTCAATTAACGATAATGTTCTGTGGTGTAATAATCATTCACAGAATAATCACTTACTTCCCCACATACAGTGGATTTAAATACGAAAGCTTAAATGCGACGAACGTTGTGTTGGCATTCTTGATAATCGTGCTGAGCATACAAACCAAGCTCGGATTGAAGGTGAACATAATGTTTGACCGTTTAGTTGAACTGTGGAATGGTACATCTAGCAATGAAAAGAAAGGAGCAGTAAAGCAGGGTGTTCGTGTTACTCGTGAACCAATGCATTCACCCAGTCAGGCTGACCATTTAGACAATAGCAACGTGCAGAGCGGAGTTTTCCCCCCGGCACCAACGGTAACGTCTAGACAAGATGTGGGTGGTTATGACCATATGATGCGCCCGAACGGAGGCAACGATTTCGGAAACGCTGGACCAATGGCGGCGAATAGTTTAGTCGGCAGTGCATTTGGTGCATTCTAGACAGATGAGCCATCAACAGTAGCATAAACAATATAATTTGCGCATTAGTGTAAATCATATTGTAATTTATTTGTCAGCAGCAATGCGTTTAATGTTTGTTATGTGACCGTTTAGATTTATTCGCTTTTCTAGAACGCACATTTTTTGAAGATTTGCCACTACGCTTGGTCTTGGACATTTTGTTGGATTTTCGGGAGCGAGATCTATATGTTCCGCCAGGCACCACGATTTCTTGTGGTGCAGGGGCTTCAACTGGATTATTAACAAGAAGAAAGTGCTCGTCGTAATGCTTATTGTGTTTTGCAAGAAGTCCACTTTCTGTGATAATTTTGTTATACTCGCCTTTCAACGTGTCAACATCATAACGGTCATATACGGATGGATTTATCATGTTTGTAAACAGTTCGTGTAACTTATTGTATAAAATAGGGTCAAGAAATTTACCAGACCGCGTTAATGCATACAATAGCGCAATGCCAACGCCATAACTATCCGTAGTATCAATAGATTTTTTAAAAAAAATGCTCCCATCCGATATTATGTGAGCCCCCTTCATTTTGTAGTATGCAGCAGACATACTTTTATTTATATCCGCTAACTGATATTTAGTGGAATTGATTGGCACAATAGACTCAAAAAAATAATCATATATTTCTAATGGTCGCAATGTAACCGGCAACGGTTCATAATTATACCGTTCGTTTTCGTCTGCAATTTTTGCATAATCTTTTGCATTTAAATATGATGTTTCCCAAGGGCGTGACCATCCAGACTGGTTATTAAATTTGTTATAATTCGCAGCATTATACATATCTTCTTTTTTGGTCATAAAACCAAAATCAATAAAGTTCAACCGGTTAGTATCTATATTATATACAATATTGTTCTGGTTCAAGTCGCGATGAATAAGTCCAGCATCTTTAAATACTTTTAATCCGTAAAATAGGCGCGAAACTTCTAACCAGAACAATTCTATTTTATTCTGGTTTTCTGTCGTATCAGTCCAACCAGAAATCGCGTGTGCAAACGTGGTTATGTCTTGCCCGCCATCTTTCATAACTAATAATGCATAATCGCTTAGTCTGTCTGGATAAAATATACTACGTGTAACTCCTGAATTATTGCACTCATCAATCGCATACTTATTCTCGTCGCTGTCTTTAACCTCGCACAATGTGGGAGTTCCTAAATGCATAGTTAATGCTGGGTCTGCTCGTGTAACGTCGTTAAATTCGCGCAGTTCTTTACGCGCATCAAGCTTTAACATAATTTTAGATACAGCGCCAGGAGTTGTGTTAAGTGTATCGTCTATGCATTCCATTTGCGGCTTGTGAACACATCCATATGTGCCGGTTCCAATTAATTCGCCGCCAATTAGTTTGGACATAACCCGTATATCATATCACGAGAATTATTTATGTGTAATATCAATCGAGTTTACTAATTCCATTTTGCGCAGCGATTTTTCAAATGCAACCTCCTTGTCCAAGTTTTTGAATAAATAGTCAGTGCTAGGTTTTTGCTCATTCTTTTTAATTTGTTTATATATCAAATTGATTTGACTTACTGCCGTTGTAATAAGTGGCTTGTTTGGCATAAGTGGTATATTGGTTGGCACATGGTCAATCACCAATGTTACTGCAAAATAAATAAGGTACCTACGTTTCTTAGCAGTCCCAGCAGAATATTTTATGCAAAAAATATTTCGAAGAGAAGATAACAACTGATGGATATATGGATTATTTAATGTATCGCATTTATTAAAGATAGCGTCCCACAAAATCCAGATAATATCATTTTTATATTTATTATCAACAGGAACAAGTGTGCGCGTTTGACACTTAGATGGTTGTTTTCGTTTCTTGCAAATTAATTCAAATTCGATCATCCATTCAATCCAATAGCACGCATTGAATATGCTATGACTATCAGACGATAAATGATATGCGAACTCGTTTATTGCGATGTATAGTTCCTTTGGGTCATCTTCTTTCATAATGCGTTCGGCATAATGAATATTTGGCGCCTTTAATCGGTCGGTCATTTGCGTCATATCAAATTCTTCTTCGCGGTTTATTTTAATGGTTTCAAAACTATTTTTACGATTGGACGTAGTTAATGTGCAAATTACCTCGGAGAACAATTCACGTATGGTCGGGTGATTGCGCAATTGCATTTCGTATGTAAAGTTGCCTTGTTCCATTATGCTGCGAAATAGGTCAAACCGTTTTTCCAAATAAATCACGATTTTCGGGTTACCGATATGAATATGTTTTCCCACAAAATGGAGTATAATCTCCCATATGTCCATAAAATGTCCGGCGCAGATTAATTCGCAGCACCAATGGCAAGCTGGTTCTACTTTCCCGTTAATCATACTTTCAATCAGCTTGCTACGAACCGCGGTCTGTTTGTAATTAGAGAAGGATACCGATTTGAAATCGCCAGGTTGTCTGGCATCGTTTATATTTGTATTATCTGCTACACTAGGTAATTCTGGGTCCATTAATTTATTGTAACTAAATGTTTATTGTACTATACACATACAAACGCCCGCCCATTTTGAACACAAACCAATAAAAAATATATAGACCCCAAATTGCACGATTGCATTATTATTCTGTAATAATGCGTGGCACTACATTAATGGTTTGTAGTTCTTGCGCCATTAGTTTATATGCATATGGTATTTCAACCTTTGCGAACTCGGTTTTATTGTCGCAATTCTTGCAAATATGAATAGTGAAATCCGCACTTTCATATAGACGACTTTTATTGCCATCGTTGTAAGATGCTGTCATACCACACGTTTTACATACGTGCACGCTATATTTATCTGAAACATCATACATTCTTTCTCGACAGAACCTCGTCATTCCGTGAGCAATCATAACATCACGTTCCATCTCACCTATTCTGAAACCACCATCACGGCTTCTGCCTTCTGCTGGTTGTCTGGTTAGATTTACCATCGGACCAATAGACCTGCTATGTTGCTTGTCACTTACCATATGTTTCAAACGCTGATAGAAGACTGGTCCAATAAATACACTGGTTTCTAGTTGATCACCAGTTAATCCGTTATATAGAATTTCATTGCCGTAACTTTCGTAACCGATCTTTTGCAGTTCCTTTGAAATGGTTTGAATGTCCATATTGCCAAAACTAGTTCCATCACCAAACAGGCCAAGTTCAATGAGTACTTTTCCCAACAAGGTTTCTTTCAGTTGTGCAATTGTCATACGAGACGGAATAGCGTGAGGATTGATAATAATATCCGGACGATGTCCGTCCTTGGTGAATGGCATATCGCATTCTGGAATAATATTACCAACAGTACCTTTTTGCCCATGGCGCGAGCTGAACTTGTCACCAAATATGGGTTTGCGGAGAGTTCTCACGCGAACCTTGGCGAAATTGTAACCATCGCCATTTCTGCCAGTATAATTTTTATCAATGTATGTATCTTCATTCGTACGAAACGTCTTACTTTGATCGTCATACTTAATGGTCTTAGTAGGATCATTACGGTTTTCTTTGATTGGCACGATTTTGGCGATAATCACATCGCGATTTTCCACGAGCTCATTCTCGGGAATAAATCCAGCGGTATTTAGTTTATTGTAGTTGCCAAACTTTACACCGCGGGTCTTGGTCGGGTCAGGACGACATCGGATAATTTCATCACGAATAATATTCTTGTCTTCGTCCTTTTCCGTGTGGTAAATAGTGGCGAGAAACAGTCCTCTGTCAATAGACCCCTTATTGATGAGCACACTATCCTCTTGATTGTAACCCGTGTGGGTCATAATTGCTACGTGGATTTGTGTTCCCGACGGGATTTTGTTTAGATGGATGAGGTTCATCAACCGTGTTTCTACCAATGGACGTGTCGGGTAATTCAAAACATACGCAGTCTTGTCCATTCGCTGATCATAGTTGGTTGCATATACACCAATTGCCTGTTTACCCATAGCACATTGGTACGTATTTCTAGGTGCCTGATTGTGTTCTGGGAAGGGAACGCAGGACGCAAGAACTCCGAATATAGTGCTGGGGTGGATTTCGCAATGTGTATACTTAAAATGCGCCTTTATGTCTTGAATGTATGAACTCTTGCATTTCATTGCAATCATAGCATAATTCTGTTCCTCGGGGTCAATGTATTCAATGACCGATTCCGATAGCTTGCAATTTGTCAGCAAGTCATTCCACGTAATTTCTTTGTTGGAAAGCTGTTTAATAATATCGGACGTGATAAGCGCCTTGTTGTCGCGCACACGTAATACTGGACGAGTTAGCCGACCGCCGTCGTTGCAAATGCGTATTTCTAATGCATTGTAGTTAAATATGATGGAGGTGTATATATTGATAATGCCTTGGTATTTCTTATCAATCATATTCTGATAGAATGCGATGGGTGATTTGGCAATCCCAACCCAGCATCCATTTACAAACACCTTTACCTTTCCATATAATTCGTGTGGCTTTGCGTCGTCTACTGATAAAATGTGTGGGCTTACATATTCGTAGAGCGAGGAACTATTTGTCGGAATAGTAATATGCGCCATATAACTAATGTTTTTGACAACACCAATTGACTGCCCCTCCGGAGTTTCCGCGGGACATAGGAAGCCCCACGTAGTATTGTGCAATTTGCGCGGCGCGATTAATTCGCCGCTCTTCTCCAACGGGGTATTAATTCGGCGAAGATGGCTTAAACTGGACACATATGTGAGACGATTTAACACTTGCGCAACACCAACCTTGCTCGTGTTGGATTGTTTGATACTGAAATCACCAGTAGATAGCGCACGATTAAGCCCATTTTCAATTGTCGTTGATTTCATTATTTTATAAATATTAATATTGTTGATAATGTTGGCATAATCTTCGGTAGAACGCCAAGATCCGCTATTAATTTCACGCACGATATGCTTCTGCATTTCCTTAACAAGTTTATTAAAGTAGTTACGAAATAGATTGTTTAGTAGCGTGCCAGTTAATTCAATGCGTTTGTTGACATAAGAATCACGGTCAGATGCCGGAATGTATCCCAAGCTGGTCTGAATGAGCTTATGTGCCATATATCCGATGAGGTATAATTTTTGTTGTAATGTCTTGCAATGCGGAAATAGGTCGTGATCAAGCACATCCGCTGCAAATTCTCGCTTTTTGCGTTGTCCAGTTTCTTTGTCCATATTGATTGGGGTATAAGCAACATATGTGGCGATATGATTGAATGCATCTTGTTGTGTCATATATTTATTCGCATCAATCGCAGACGCTTGTAGATGCGTAGTTTGAATGCCTTGATTTCCAGCATCGTTATTTAATAATATGTAACTGCATATTTCCCTATCGCTGATTACACCAAGAGCACGAAACAGTGTGAATAATTCAATCGGCTGTTTAATGCGGGGAATATTTACGTATATTCCATATCCAAAACCGTTATTTTTATTTGAAAGCATCATTTCAATTTGTTTGGGAGAGATGCATTTGAAGTCGGGCACGGATTTGATTTCAGCATACCACGACCATTTAGTAGTATTTTTGCCGTCAAAGCAGTAAATGCGGTTTTCGGCAGCACGTTCTTGTCCAAGAACTGTTTTTTCGGAGCCCTTGATAATAAAGTAGCCGCCGCAATCCATTGAGCATTCGCCTGTATATTCGTGACTGAGATGTGGGTTCTGGGTCAATACACACACTGAGGACTTTAACATAATCGGCAACTTGCCAATATTGATTTTGGGCAATGTCTTCTCAATAATGCGGGGTGTATCCATGCAGTCGGTCGTGCGAATGACGTATTGTATATTAATGTCAACAGTCATAGTGGAAGCATATGTAAAGTTACGCGTCTTTGCTTCTTGTGGCAACATAGTCTTTGTTGCACCATTATTTTCGTGAATTTGGGGAGGATACAACTTGAAGTTTACAAATGAAATGAATATTTCTAAGAAATACTTGTCCTTTTCTGCCACATAATCGTTTTCCGAGTGAATAGTAACAGGATTGAACATTTGTATAGTTCGTTGAATTTGGTAATTGACGAAATGATTATACGATTCAATCTGATGACGAACCAAACGGTCAAGATGCTTTCCGTCAAAGTATGTTTCTATAATGTCAAACGGTTCTTCTGTGTAGTTACCCAAGTGGTCTAGTAATTTTGTTTCTTCTGCGGACAACTTGGAGATGTTCTCGTCAATGCACGATTGCACCGTCTTCTCCATCTGAATAATTTTCTCAATTTCTTGTGCAATCTCATTGTCCGAATAGCTCGGATTGAGTTTGCCCACAGACTTTGTGAATTTATCCATACTATCGTCATTCATATCTCCGTACAACCCACCCACATTTGCCGATTTCATTTCATAACTCATTTTAACAATCTATTTGTATTACTATTTCAACATTATGACATTTTCAATTTTTTGCCAATGCTTCGCATTATGTTCAATTAAAAAACAGTATAAAACTTAACCGATGTACTACTTATCCCATGTCAAAATATAAAAAGTTAGTTAAATTATTGGACGAGAGTGCAGATGCTGTTCCAAGCAAACCGCATCCACCAGCATTGCCGCCATTAATAACATCCCATATTCCATATCCACCACCAATATTACAATATGGGCATGATCCATTTTATCTGCCAGATTTGGATTATCATTTATGGCATTTGTATTTTCAACCGATTGATCTATTGTCTCCGCCAGTATCGCAGTATTCGTTATGGAAAGCGCAGTCGGAAATAAAGCTTAATCCGACATTGTTTGAACCAAATGTACCAGAACCACTATGTCCAGTTCCGCCACCAATTACATCCACGTGTCACATAGACATTTCAGTGAATGATATAAGCGATTTACTTGCAATAACTGATAAGCATTCATATTGCCCAAATACACAGTACAATATTGACTTGGAAACGTTGCATAAAATTAAAGACGAGTTAAAACTATTGAATAATATGATCGGCATGGATACATTAAAACAGTCAATCGTGAACCAATTATTGTATTTCATACAAAAGTTGCACGTTGGAAAAAATGTAAGCGATTTCAAACATACGGTTATCTGTGGTCCGCCTGGAACGGGAAAAACCGAGGTCGCGAGGATAATTGGAAGAATGTACTCAAAGGTCGGAATATTAAAAAAGAATGTATTTAAGAAAGTTACCCGTAACGATTTAATTGCAGGTTATCTAGGACAAACAGCGATTAAAACAAAACAGGTTATTACCGACTGTTTGGGTGGAGTGTTATTCATAGATGAAGCGTATTCATTGGCATCATCAGATAAAAGTGATAGTTTTTCAAAGGAGTGTATTGATATTTTATGTGAAGCGTTAAGTGAACATAAGGATGATTTGATGGTTATTATCGCAGGATATGAGAAAGAACTGAACGATGCGTTCTTTCCAGCAAATCCAGGATTGTCGTCCCGATTTATATGGAGATTTACTATGCAGCCATATACGATGCAAGAACTAGTAAAAATAATGCATAAAATGGTGGCAGATCAAGAATGGACATTAGATGAGGACGTAGCTTTGACTGAAAAATGGTTTATGGACAAGAAGAAGAGTTTTAGTAGTTATGGGCGCGATATTGAAGCAATGATTACATATATAAAGATTGCACACGGGCGGCGAATATATGGAAATTTAACGGCAACCAAAAAGTGCATTAATATGAACGATTTAAATACGGGATATAAACAGTTTGTCGCGAATAAGAAACAAGAGGAGACCGTTAGTTTTGGGTTGTATGTGTAGGCATTTTAGTGTATTGGTTACATTATCTGTTTTTTTTCCTTTCTCTAATATATCAAATGAGTGAACACAAACAAATTAAAATAAATATTGCGGATTTTAATTTCAATGCAACACGAAAAAAGAAACCAAAAGATAAAACTCAAACTGCAAATGAAATAAAAATTAAAACGCCCACAAGTAAACCAAAAGTGGATACTTTAAAAAAACGGACATTGTTGAAAATGATCAGGCAACAACAAGAAGACCGTTATAATAAATTGTTCGGCACGAATAAAGATAAAAGTAGTGCCGCAGTCGATGCAAAAGTGCCAGAGATAACCGAAATGAATACTGAATTAGAAAAGGCAAAGGAATATTTAAACAATTTGAAGGAAAAGCAGGAGAAATCACATAATGGACATAATGCAACTATTAAACATTATCCGGTGCTGCATTCATTGCAATCTCCTGTTGCAAATTCGGTTTCTTCTCAGGTCACAACATCAAGCAATATAGTCCATAGTATGCCCCCTAAATATGGTTGCATGAAGAATGGTCAACTACCAACATATAAGACGTATATGCGAACTGCAAAGAACCAGCCAATTATTCAAATCGGCAATCCAGTTTCATCAATAGTCCATACCGATAATATGCAACCAATACAGCATCAACCTCAATCAAATATAATATCTAATATAGGATTAACAGGATTAACAACGCCAGCAATAGCTCCTATGTCGGCAATTAGTCTCCCACAATCAGGAATATTTAATGTACCAGTTGCTCCACAAGCCGACATTCGTTCAAATGCAAGCGTAATTGATGCGAAAATAGCGGATGGTTTAAAGAGAATGTCGGAATTAAAACAGTCCGATGCCATATTAAATAGTATAAAAAATAAATATCGCCCAAAAAAGATGATGCAGCGAAAAACTGTGCGCCGAACATATAAGATTGGACGATCGAAGGTGTTACCAAGGATTGCCGTATTGGTTTCAAATAAAACAATACGTAATAATACTACGACTAAAACACAATTATTGAAGCAAACTTCCTTGCAAGACGTAAAAAAACACCTTATACAACGCGGGCTAATACGGGTTGGGTGCACTACCCCTAACGATGTGCTGCGTAAGATGTATGAGAGTACAATGCTTATATGTGGAGATGTTCAAAACCATAATGCAGATAATTTGTTGTATAATTTTATGAACGACGACAAAGACCATTAGAACATTATAGTACGAAGTATATGGTCACACCAACTACGAACATTCCAATGATGTTCAGTTTAATATTTTCTAGCCAATAATTATTGGTATAATCTACCAAGTATGTCAATTTATCTGCATATCTAGAATGCATATAATTTTTGTTTGCGGCTTTGCAGTATATAGCACGATTATCATTTCCATAGTCTTCTATGTAATCTTCTATATCTAGATATATGAACTGTCCATAATCATTGTCATTAGTTGGTGCCATTTACATATAGCATTATTATATTTGGTTGAATAAAACAAATTAAGTTATTAATCAATTTTACGTGAGTGAGCGTACACTACGCCATAACAAATTATTATTTTCTTGTATTCGCTGAAAATAGTCATATTTTATATCAGTGTCCCATCGTAAGCCGATTAGGTAATTGGCTTTGGATAATCCTTGTGCAGTTTCTTGTCCACAATTGTGTACATATGTAAATGCAATAATTCCGCCAGGTGTCAATATTTGTGTAAGATATTGCAGCACATTTGAGTTAAATAAATTCGGACCGTATGGTGCAGGGCTTGTATTTAACATGATCAGAGAGTAACTAGACTTGTGCTCTTGTACGAACGTGCGAGTTATGTCATTATTGCCGAAATTCATGCTAAAATCGACCGGAAAGTATTCACTGTGTTCATTTTTTGCAGATTGGTTGTTCACCTCAGATAAATATGATAGTGAAATGTTTTGTGGGTCTGCATCTAATATTGATGCAGCCTTTTGAATAAGCAGTCCATTCACCACAGGATGATTGACTTGACACATAACCAAAACGTTTTGCATTGTAATTGTTTTGTGGAGTGGATGAATAGTTGTTCGTTTCAATTTTACACTTTGTAATTTACATCACTAAACTACTATTTTGATAATGTATTTACAAATGCAACTGCACCGATGGTGTCAATTCATAATTAAAATTATTTAGGATATATTAATGTAGCGATTATTATATCTAGTATGTCAGTAGACCAAGCAGTATTCACATACGCACAAAAAGCCGAATTAACCGATTATGTAAATGCCTATCGGGCAAAGCATAATTCTCCTCCACTTGTTTGGGATGACACCATCTCAGCATTTGCACAAGAGTATTCATTATACTTAGTCACACACAATCTGTTTCAACATAGCAACAAAGAAGGTTACGGTGAGAACCTTGCTTATTTTCAAGGTTATCCTAACGAAATGATGACACTTATCAAGAAAAGCATTGACTTGTGGTACGATGAAATTAAATTGTATAATTTTAACTATCCTGGCTATTCGCCGAGCACTGGACATTTTACCTGCTTGGTTTGGAAGTCAAGTACAACATTTGGTATGGGATATTCATACAATAATGATACGAAGGTTGTGGATATAACGATGAATACCGCACCGCCTGGTAATATTATTGGACAATTCCAAGAGAATGTAAATCCACCAAATGGTACTATTCCGCAGCCCACACCTACACCGTATCCTGTACCGACGCCATCTCCTTCACCGATACCTTATCCGACACCAACGCCATATCCTACGCCCACCCCGACGCCATATCCTGTTCCCACACCGACACCTTATCCAATTCCCACTCCGATACCTATTCCGCCATATGACGCAACCGAAGATATACGACGAATTGTGTATTTGATATATTCATTAATCAATATGATTAATAGGAAACGTCCAATGAGAACCTTGATATATACGGTTGACGAAATTATATCAAATTTGAAGATGCTGGATGATAGTGCAATTTACAATAAAATGTACTTACTAAATCGTATGTATTATGTCAGATATGCATTACAAACTGGACGAAGTTCTCGGATGGTCATTTATGCCCTGACTGAGATTGCTCAGTCATTGACACCCACTGCATAAATATTAACTTGAACGGATATAGAAATAATATAATAAGTTATATTAGTTCAAAATGACAACGGTTCAACCCGCGGAACAAGGCATATATGAAGAATATTTTCGATTAACCCAAGAATATAAGACAAAATATGGAGCAAAGACGGTTTTGCTAATGCAAGTTGGTGCATTCTTTGAAGTATATGGACTAAAACGTCCCGAAACGGGAGATGTATATGGCAGTTCTATTATGGAAATGTCGGAGATTTGTCAATTAAATGTATCTGAAAAGAAATCCAGTTACGACAATTCCCAAATACTAATGGCAGGGTTTCGCGATTATACAATTGACAAATACATAGCAAAATTGGTTGAATGTGGATATACCCTTCCAGTATTTGTACAGGAGAAAGTGGGTAAAGTAGTGAAACGGGTATTTGATCAAGTATACTCGCCAGGAACAATCATATCTTGTGAAACAGATACACAGTCTAGTATGACCAACAATATTATGTGCATTTGGATGGAATTGCATAAACCATTTGGCAAGACATCACCCGTTATGCAGTCAAATACCCGCGAAAGCATTGTATATGGTGTATCTGTGGTGAATATATTTACTGGGAAATCGTCTATCTTCCAATACGAAGCACCGTTTTTTATGAATACAACTACATTCGATGAATTAGATAGATATTTGTCGGTGTACTCTCCGAGCGAACTAATTCTAATATCTCCATTTGAGGGGGACGACTTGCATCGCGTAGTACAATATTCTGGTATAAGAACGGGAGCAGTACATCAGATATGCACAAAAAACAAGGAAGATAAGGTGCAGACAAAGAAATTGAAACGATGCTCAGAACAAACATATGTAAAACAACTTATCTCGGCTTTTTATACGGAAGAAACTTATAATATCTGCACGGAATTTCAACGCGATACTATCGCAACACAGTCATTCTGTTATTTGTTGAATTTTATTCAAGAACATAACCCAAATCTTGTAAAACGCATTTCTATACCAGATTTTGATAATACGTCCACGCGTATGATTTTGGCAAACCATACACTTAGTCAATTGAATATTATTGACGATGCGATTACCAGCAGCAAACAATACGGGAACGTTTCGTCAGTTCTGTCATTATTAAATAAGTGTTGCACTCCTATGGGTCGGCGAAAGTTCCAGTATCAACTAACAAACCCAACATTCAACGAGGAGTGGTTAAATTCCGAATATATTATGACTGCAATGTTCTTGGTAGATGAACAAAGCCACTACATCGACGCGTTTAGAAAGTTATTGGGCAAAGTGCGCGATACTGAAAAACTATGTCGTCAGTTAGTTTCTAATAAAATATATCCAAGCAGTCTTTACCATTTATATGATAGTGTAAATATCATTCAGCAACTAAATATGTGTTTATATGAAAATCCAGAAATATGTCAATATTTATGCTCAGATTTCTTTGAAAAGCACAATATCGGACAAAGCTTTACATATGTGAATGAGATATGCACAAATATAACCGATTTTCTTGATAGAAATCTAATATTAGATGTTTGCGCCACAACCACCTCTATGACTGTATTTCCAAATAACATTATTGCCCCTGGAATTTCATCGGAAATTGATGCGATCTTGTGTAAACACAAGTCATCTGTCGCAGAGTTTGAAGAGATACGTGAATATATGAACGATTTGATGCGACAAAATGAAAAATCTAGCGACACCGAATATGTTAAGATCCACGAGACTGAAAAATCAGGAGTATCGTTGCAAATAACTACGAAACGAGCGACGGCTCTGAAAATGTATATGATGAAACACGAAAAATGTCTTCCATATTCATCCCCTCCAACGGATGATAGTAACGTGTTGCACCAACCCGCAGGTACTGAAAGTAATGTTTCAGCTCAACTATTTTACATTGGTTCAGAGAATACACCGGTAGTTAGTATAACAGACCTTAGGTTTGTTAAGACGTCGAGTTCTATCACTACGATTGAGTCTGATCGGCTTATCGCGCTTTCGCGTGAAATTCTAAATAGCAAAGACGAATTAAATAATGCGATAACAAAGGTTTATTTGGATATTATTGCCAAGTTTGTATCAGAGTTATTTATTGAACTAGAACACGTGTCAAAGTATGTTGCGAAACTGGATGTCATTATATGCAAGGCATATATTGCAAAACAGTACAAATATTGTGTTCCAACAATAGATAGTTGTGCAAGTAAATCATATGTAAACGTGCGGGAATTGCGACATTGTTTAATTGAACATATTCAACAAAACGAATTGTACGTGGCGAATGACGTGTCCATTGGAATGGACGACGACATTAACGGGTTTTTGTTATATGGAACAAATGCAGTGGGTAAGACGAGTTTCATACGTGCATTGGGTATTTCAGTTATTATGGCTCAGTCTGGATTATATGTGCCGTGCTCGCAATTTGTATATAAACCATATACTGCAATTTTCTCACGCATTCTAGGCAATGACAATATATTCAAAGGGCTCTCCACGTTTGCCGTTGAAATGTCTGAATTGCGTATTATATTAAAAATGTCAAACGATAATAGTTTGGTTTTGGGAGACGAATTGTGTTCAGGAACCGAAATGGAGTCCGCACTAAGTATTTTTGTTGCTGGGTTGATGGAATTGAACAAGAAGAATTGTAGTTATATCTTTGCCACCCATTTCCACGAAGTTACTGAGTATAGTGAAGTGACCGAAATGCCTAAGTTGGGATTAAAGCATATGGAAGTATCATACAACCGCGAATTAGATTGTTTGGTTTATAACCGTTTGTTGAAGCAAGGCTCTGGACCCCGCATATACGGTTTGGAGGTCTGCAAATCACTGCATCTTGAACAAGAGTTCTTGGAAACCGCTTATGCTATTCGGAATAAATATTATCCTGAGAACAGGGGCGAGTTGTCAAATGAACCGTCTGTATATAATCGCCGGAAAGTGCGAGGCAAGTGTGAGATGTGCAATAACCATATCGGCGAGGAAACACATCATCTAAAACAACAGAAATATGCAGATAAAGATGGATTTATCGGAGGCATTCACAAAAATCATCCAGCGAACTTGCTTACTGTATGCGAGAAGTGTCACGACAAGATACATTCACCGAATAATGAAAAGGCTGCTACGACGGCACCTAAGAAAACCAAGACGACGGTTGGGTACAAATTGTTATAATATAATAGTTGTTGTGCAGGTGTCTAATAATCATATTTAGAAATAATAACTATGATTTCTATTTTAATCGTAATAATTTTTTACTAACCAGAAAATAAATTATGTCAAGACAATGTATATAATGTCTGCAATAAATCAACCCGATATTATGAGCGGGATTGTCCCACGCATATCGGATGCAGTTAACTTGTTGAGTGCTGCGGCAATAAATGAAACAAACAAGCTATCCGACGAGGATTTCGTTGGCCTAATGCAAGAGTTAACGCAAAAGAATTTATCCGCATTAGAAAAGTTAACACAACAATTTAGCAAAAGGTACAAGGTCGCGTCAGACGAAGAAAAGGGAATTGCAAATCTACTGCTTTATTGTTTTAATGTTGTTGGATTGTCAAAAAATATGTTACCAGAAGAAGATAACGTACATGAATCCGACCGAGATGATGAATTGAAAGGTGGGATGTGGAAACGATTGTTTGGTCGTTCTACATCGGATAGTAAAGAAGTTGCCGTAAGACCCAATGTAGAACTAACAACATCCGCGATAAGGGAAAATGTAGGCGAGGTGGCAGAACAATTGAGAGCAAGCCGGAAAGCAGAAGCGAAAACAGATTTAGATGACGCTCTTGTCAAAATGGACGCTGCCAATACGGCTTTAACGAATTACGAAATTTCAATGTATGAGGCGGCAGAAGCAGATTTTAATATGACGTATGGCAATTTAACGTGGCAAGAAAAAAAAGCAACAGCATTAGAGGTAGTTGCGGGAACAGCAACTGGGGTAGTATCTGCACAGAGTGCGCACGCATTTGTCCATTGTATCTCTTTATTGTTTAAAGGGATTTTTTCGCTCTTTGCTGTACTTCTTGGGGGAGGGGGCGGTGGTTGGGGGTTTATTAGGAGCTGGACCACCTGGTTAGATGGGTTTTACAACCAACTAGACAATTTACAAGCGGCCGTAGAAACCGGCACTCAAGCTCTTGAACAATTGGGGGCAATTGTGGTTGGAATAGTAATGTGCATTGTCATGTTTTTTGTAATAAGGACAGTTATTAGTAAAAGGACTATTGCATCAAACGCGACAAAAGTAGATATACTTGTTTACTCTACGCCCGCAATTGGACAAATTCTACTGGCAATTCAAATGGCTATTGATAATCCGGAATATAGGGTCTTGGTAGAACGCCTGAACCGTTATGAAATTCCCTCTGCAATTGGTGATGGCGAATTTCAATCAAAAAATGATTGGATAAATGAAAATATTGAAAAGAGACGTGAGAATAATGAAAGATACCAAAGATTGAAAACTGCACATACTAATGCGCTTGCCCGGTATACGCAATCGGCAGATACTTATAATGGTTTAGTTCAGGCAAATATGATAAACTCCAATCAATATGGTCAACTATTGACTGGCTTGGTTAGTCATCACGTAGGACAAGAGACTCGTCAAGTTCCCATAATTGCTAATGGCAACCCTTCTGGTTATGCAGCCCTCGCTAATCCTTCGGTTTTTGCCATCACTAGTGGCACTGGAGCCACCGGCAATATATCTGACTTGGATGGTGGTAGAAAGACAAAAAAGAATGGCAAAGCGAATCGCAAACGTTCACTTAGAAAGCAATCCAAACGCCATTCAAAACAACCGTCAAGTAGAAACTATCGTAAGAAGATTACGCGAAAACATATGCGCAATAGACATTGACCAAACTAGCATAACAAATTTAACAAAACTGACTACACCATACTAAAATTATATTTAGTTGGTGTAATTCGTGCATATTTATTATATATGCACGAATTACGGTTTGCAATTGCCGTAGCATTTGCCATCATGGAAATAGTAGTCTTTATCCCTTAGGGTAATATCGCCATAATTCAATTTGTTGCGGGGTCCGAGTGCATCTCCGCTGACGCATTTTGACCCACCCAATAAAACACAGCATGACATTGCACCACAGTTATTTTTGTCAATTGCTAAACACATCTCTTCCAACTTTTCCGGTTGATCTTTATAATATGAACAAGCGCCACCCTTCATCGTCGCAGGGTCCAAATAGCTCGACGTAGAGGATTGTCCGGTGGTTTTGCTCAAATATACGCTGTCTTCATAACTAGGGACGTATGTAGCAGACCCGAATTTGTATGTGCCAGGTTGATAATACGTTTGTCCAGCGCCCAAATCGCCGGTCGGTTTTAGTTCAATCATTTTATTGTCTGGTCCAGCAACAAATGCTACTCCGGTCGCATCAGATGCGGGGGGAGTTTGGTCGGGTGTAGCAGCACTCTGCTTGTTTAAATTATCAGCAGCGGTTTGACCATCAAGTATGAGGGCGTTAAACCTCTCAACGTCTTTTGTATACGTTAACACCGAATTTTGATATCTAGCAAGTTCCGCTGTAATAGACTGTACCGCATTAATCTGCTTTGTTCGGTCTTCTTGTTTTGGTGTAGCATCTAGCAATTTTTGTGCATTGGCTAGACGAACTTTCGCATCATCAACCTGTTTTTGATATTTAGCAATTTCCGTAGTCATAGTTTGTATCAAGTTAGTTTGCCTTTTTTTGTCTTCTGGTTTTTTCATAGCATCCAGCGATTTTTTTGCATTAGTTAGCTGAACATTCGCATCACCAATTTGTTTTTGATATTTCGCAATTTCCGCTGTAATAGATTGCACCTGGTTAATCTGCTTTGTTCGGTCTTCTGGTTTGGTTGTAGCATCTAGCACTTTTTGTGCATTGGCTAGACGAACTTTCGCATCATCCACTTTAACTTGGGTATCAGTTACATTCTTTAATGCCGCATCACGTTGGGTAGTCAAGTTTACAACGTATTCATTTGCTATTTTTACTGCATCGCTATTGTCCATATTTTCAAATGTTGGGTTCCATAAGCATGGTATGCATAATAAGAAAATGATAGATAATACTATGAGTATCCAGAATAATGCTTTCATTCTTTTATATATTGTGCATATTTTTATCCCTACATTCATTGTAATAAAAAATTGAATTATCTCGTTCGTGTGTTCTGATAAAATAACAAGTAGTTTTATATAACTAAATAAGTTAAAATGATTATCCCAATTAAGTGTTTTACTTGCGGGGGTGTATTAGCAGATAAATATAGATATTTTCAAATGGAGGTTAGGCGAATTAAGTCTAGCAAGGGAATGTCCGTTGATAAGGTGGTGTATTTAACTAAAACAAATGTGGAGAAAACGCCGGAGGGAGAAGTTCTTGACAATTTAGGTTTGCACAATGTATGCTGTCGACGTCATATGCTTACCCACGTTGATATCGAATAAACAGTCAGTAATGCATTTATATAATTTTGGTTCGTTTTTTTATGCGTTAAATGTATACACGAGAATGCCGAGAATTAGTAAAAGCCGTAGGTCGCAAAAAACGACCAAGCGACGTAACAATAAGAGCACGAAACGAAGAATGCGTGGTGGATGTGGATGTAACAATGCTGCCCCAGCCCCATTAATGAATGGCGGAAATGGATGTGGCGCTATCAAGATGTCAGGGGGAGATGTTTTAGCAGGTGTGCCAAAAGAGGCATATTACCCACTTTCTAATGACAATAGATTACTAGACGCGAATCTATCGTCTAGAATAATCGGTGGAGGAAGGAAAACAAAACGTGGTCACCATGGCAAGAGGCATCACAAAGTGTCTGGCGGCAGTGCGTTGTCCCAGTTGGGGTCATTTTTCTCAGCGGGCTCCGCTATAACAATGCAGCCGATTGCAAACGCCCCCAATATGCATTCTCATCCACTTGTATAGGCGCAAGTTGGCAAAATATAATATAATTTAACTGTATAGACAATTAAATTATGTCTTTTGTAGGATTAAGAAATTTATGCACACCTGCATATGTCTACTTGGTTATTTCTAGCGTTGCATTGGTGGTAATGTTTTTGCAGAATATTGGCAATACCAAAATATACTGTTTAGGGTCGTATAGTTGCGACGTGTCAAACACCACTATGATCTTCGTCATTAAATTGATATACATCTTGTTCTGGACTTGGTTGCTCAATATTATTTGCCGTGGTGGAGCCACTGCGTTCGCGTGGTTGTTGGTCTTGCTGCCATTTATTATGTTGTTTTTGGTAATTGCAATGATGATGATGGGAATATTCTAATTGTGTACTTTGATCAATACAATAATTTATGTAAACGATATGATACTAAAAAGCTATCATATAGTGTAATGGAAAATAATGTTATGCGATATTTGCCGTACTATTTAGTACATCGGTGTATAATACCCTATACATACGAATTGCAGCCAAAGCACCTGATGCTGGACATTCGGAGTTTTCGCGTGGATTACTCGCTGGTAGAGAACATTTATTATACAATGTATAACAGCAGCATTCTCTTTACGGATTTAGCCCAATATTGCAATGGCACTGGTGCAGCATACGTGGATGACATTTCCCCAAAATATATCAAAATTCTAAGAAGACATATTGCATTGAAGAACAAAACGGACGAATACATTCAAACCCTTGAATTGCATAATAGATTTGGCGTTGGACCACGCACATATGCACGACGGTCTAGGATTATTTGGGGACTATTAACTCCTGTCGAAAGAACCGAATTTATCAATAGGTACATTTTAGAAGATGATGCGTTTCTAGAAAATTGAAATCGATATTGTTGAATAGAATGATATAAAATTATAAGTCTATATTTTATACCAATGAACCCAACACTATCTAATATATCGGAGGATGGCGACATCTATAAGTTTACATTAAGCGGGATTAATGTAAGTTTAGCCAATGCTATTCGCAGAACCATATTGTCTGATATTCCCACTGTCGTGTGTTATACTGATACTAGCGTAGATGGACAATGCAGCATACCGATTAATACTACACGTTTGCATAATGAAATCCTCAAACAACGTCTTAGTTGCATTCCCATCCATAGTGCGGAACTAGACACGTTGCCTGGCAACTATGTTTTAGAATTAGATATTCAAAATGAAACTGACGCGATGATTATTGTTACGACTGAACACTTCAAAGTAAAAAATAAGGCAAATGGAAACTACATCACCGAAGAAGAAACCCGCAAACTATTCCCACCTTGCCCAAAAACAAATATGTTCATTGATTTCGCTAGAATTAGACCAAAGATTGGTGCAAGCATTCCTGGCGAACGAATTAAGTTGACTGCTGAGTTCTCCGTACATACTGCGAAGGAGAATGGAATGTTTAATGTGGTTTCCAAGTGTTCATATGGAAATACTCCTGACGTAGTTCGTGCGAAGAGCGTGTGGGAAGAGCGTGAAAACAAATTACGGTCAGAACAATTAACCGCAGATGAAATCGCTTTTCAAAAAAAGAACTTTATGTTGTTAGACGCTCAACGTTATTTCGTAGAAGACAGCTTTGATTTCGTGCTTCAAACTCTTGGCGTGTATGAAAACCGGGTTATTGTCAAGAAGGCGTGTGCGGTTTTGCAAAATAAATTGGCGGAAATCGTGAATACGATTGATGCAAAGACCATTCCGATTATAAACAGCGAAACGACAATTGAAAACTGCTATGATGTCGTATTAGAAAATGAAGATTATACTATTGGTAAGTCGCTAGAATATGTGTTGTACAATAAATATTATTTGGGAGATAAGTCCCTAACCTTTTGCGGATTTAAGAAATTCCATCCACACAATGATGATAGCACGTTACGTGTTGCGTTTGGAATGCCGTCAAGCACACAACACGTATCTGATTATTTAAGAATAAGCTGTATTGAATTGCACGAATTATTTAAAAAGGTGCACGGTATGTTTTAGAATAGTAGATTGATAACGTAGAAACATATATTTTTTATCTGCATCAAATATCGCGGCGTTATGTAAAATTGTCTATGCATAATTTAAGAATGAAAAAAATAAAAATTCCGATTAGATATTTGCCGGTCAGGTTAACCCAGAAAGATAAACAAGAGCAAACTAAAATGTTGAATAGATCAAAAATAATGTATAAAACAGGTAAATATTACACACGAGAGAAATTACCGTCATTTAAGAGCAAACCGTCCAACCACGTTGCAACCGCCCGTAAAATGTATAATGTAGAAAATGTACTGCCTAGTAAAAATCTATCTCGCAAAACTGGTTGTTCGGTAAGTGCATTAAACAAGATTGTTAAAAAGGGTATGGGTGCGTATTATTCGTCTGGGTCAAGACCAAATCAAACCCCACACTCGTGGGGGCTAGCCAGATTAGCCAGCTCCATTACTGGCGGTAAATCTGCGGCGGTTGATTATGATATTTTGGAGGATGGTTGTAACCATAGAAAGCCCGCCTTTATTTTAGCAAATAAATCGGTAAAGAAATATAAGCATGGTCAATCGAAAACCAAAAAAATAGTAGTGAATGTCTAACTTGTCAAGTAGATAATAAAATTGATTGTTGATATACAGTTCAAATATGTATATCAAAATGGGAGCGTCACTATGTTGTTCATATACGTACAATGCGCCAAAAAATATTTCCACAGATACACTATATCACAATATGGAATTTGATTATTTGAATAACGTTGAATATAATGATACGACGGTGTTTACCTTTCCCATCAAGTATGGAAAGGTGGTAAAAATTTACGACGGCGATACGATTACAATTGCAGCGAAGCTTCCAAACACGGAAGGACCGATTTACCGATTTTCAGTTAGATTAAACGGCATAGACACACCCGAAGTAAAAGGCAAAAGTGTTGCTGAACGGGACTTGGCAAAGCAAGCAAAAGGCGCAATGCACGAACTGTTGTATGGAAAAATTGTGGAATTACGCAATGTTGCCAATGAAAAATATGGACGCATATTAGCCGATGTATATATCGGCGATATTCACGTAAATCAATGGATGATTACGGAGAATTTTGCGGTATCATATGATGGCGGTAAGAAACAACGTCCCGATAATTGGGATTAGATTGCAAATAATATATAGAATTGTAATAATATATATAATATAGTATTACAACAATGGACAATGAAGCGAAAACAAAAACTATTCATTTTGAGTTAGGAAATATCAATACTTCTTCCAAATTGCAATATAATAGTGCAGAATATGACAATTTCGGGGATAATTATAATCACATTATTGATAACGTGTATGTAGGTAATATTTTTTCATTTGGCGACAATAATTTTATTGCAGGACTAGACCAAATTATCAGTTTGGTCAAACCGCCGTCATCTATGAAACATATCAATTCTATTCACATATTGTTTGATGATATGGATTATGTTGATATATTGCCATATGCCGAGCGTGTTTTTGCATTATTAGAGACTGGCAAAAAAACATTGGTGCATTGTTTAGCTGGGAGGTCAAGGTCGTGTGCGGTTGTTCTATATTATATTATGAAAAAACATAACAAAACATTTCAAGAAGCACATGACATATTGAAAGCAAAACGGGTTGATACGTGCATAAATAGAGGATTTATCCGAACGCTACAACAGTATGAAACGCAACTACATTTGTAATTAATTTAGACCTATATTTGGAAAATCAATTGTAAAAATGTGCATGTATGGTATAGGTCTTATATGGAAAATTCAATAAATATATTTTACAAAATATTTCAAATAATGGATCATTATGAAACCGTTTTAGATAATAAATCTTATCACGGAAATAAGTACAAACCAGACGAAACCTTCAATGATTTTATGAATGCGGACGATTTTTTTTCGTTTATATCTAAACAAGTCCCTATAAATAAGGTTCCAAAACCTCCCCCTAGGAGCGGCAATGCACCACCGGATGACGATGATTTCTTCTCCGCGGGTGCACCCCCTCCACCTTCTGCTGATGACAAACCCCCCACAGACCCAGATCCCTTTGCCAGCGAAGATCACGCGTCCGATGCTGTTCCAAAAACTGACGAGGATGCAATAATCAAGAAATATATTAAGAAATGTTACAAACTCATTGTTTTAAAATGTCATCCAGATAAGAATACGACAAAAGCAAATAGTAGTGTACTCTTTATAAAATGCAAGGACTATTACAATGAACAATTGCTAATTGGATTGTTGTATATATTTTATCTTTACAAGATAAAGCCACCGCATCCATTAGATATTTCTACACCGGTTGTGCCAGACGACAATTGCAATATACTTATCGATCGGATTTTGCGCGAAATACGAGTTATTCAGGATAAATTAACAGAACTAAATTCACCAGTTCAAGAAGAACCACCGCCACAACCACAACCCGAACCGGAGCCAGAACCACCGACAACTGATGTACAGTCGTCAGAAAATTGAACTTGATTATATATTTTATATATGATCAACTTAGTGCAATTATCATAAGAAATGGAAAAGCGTCTGAATGTCAAGTTTGAAACGTATATTACGGAATTTAAAAATGAAATCCGTGATAAGATTAAGCAGTTGAAATTTAGTGAAACAGAAAAAAGTAGCGAATTGGTTGGGTTTGTATACGATTATGAACGCTTGATATTTGAAAAGGACGACGTTTGCAAGCGTAAGCGTATAAAGAATGCAGTGCCAGTACTAAATCGTTGCAATGCAAAGCGTGCAAACGGCGAACAATGCACTCGGCGACGTATGGATGAACACGAATTTTGTGGAACGCACGTGAAGGGCACTCCACACGGACTAATGTGCCAATCCGGGGCGGTTGAACAATTGAAACGCAAGGTTGATGTAACTGCACACGAAATTTGTGGGATTGTCTACTACATTGATGATGTAAATAATGTATATAACACAGAAGACGTTATGTCTGGAACAGAAAATCCACGCATCATTGCTAGATATGAAAAACATCACGGACGATATACTATTCCGGAATTTGGACTAATGTAATGCCTATGGACTTGCCGCATCCTTTGCCATCTTGCGAACAAGGGTTTCTTTTACCACCTCCTCGCGATTTTCAATAATATATTCATTCACTTGTGTTGCTTGCATTAAATCGCCATTGTAATATTTAGTTAAAATATCAAATAATCCTTTTTTTGTTATCGGCTTCTTTACATTGCGCTTGGTATAACATAACTGTCCGTCTTTGATATCAAAACAATCAATGTTATTTGCATTCATTGTTTGCATTAACTTGGTAGATACGTTCTTTTTTTCGTTTTTGCGCGAACTGATCTCGGTTTGCAACTTTCGTATTTCATTGTCTAATTTTACCCAATCTTTGATGCTATCTATTAACTGTTGCTTATTTTCCATTATTTTATATACATAATGCTAGATTTTTATACCGTTTACCATTATTATTTGGTTAGCGGCATCATATTATTATATATATAGTGTATATTACCGATATACAATTAAGATGTTCTTAATGACTTCACGCAGAACTATGAATAATCCAAATGAACAACGCCCACATAATTTTATGCCTCTACGCAATCGTATGGCTCCTTCATCCGCACCAACAACTATTAATGCAGTGGTTCAACCAGAAGCACCTAGCAAACCGAAGATGAAATGGGGGGCTCCAACGTGGACATTCTTACATACATTAGTCGAACAGTTTAAAGATGCTCTTTTTCCTGCAATGCGACAAGAATTATTTCGTATCATTTTTACAATCTGCACAAATTTACCTTGTCCGATATGTTCTAAGCACGCACACGAATATTTGAGTAAGATTAATATCAATTCTATTCAAACAAAGCAAGATATGATCCATATGCTGTTTGTGTTCCACAATGAAGTAAATAAACGTAAAAGTGTTGCCCCGTTCCCCATTGATGGTTTAGATAAATACAAAACCGGTAACTATAAAGCGATCACCAATATTTTTATCGTGCATTTTCAAGAAAAAACCCGCAACATTCATTTAATTGCGGATGAGATGTATCGACAGCGTAATATCGCAATAATTAAACGATGGATTGTTGATAATATTGACAAAATCGAAATAATTGAATAAAATAATACCGCAAAACTGTATCATTTTATGAATATTTGGCCAATAACATCAATTTACATATTTTTTGTAATGAGTTTTCCGCCTTTGTATACAGAACATTTGAACGTGGATGTATTCGGCTTTGAACATTTTACCAATTCAGGAGAACCTGTCGTGAAATATAACATGTCCATCTGTTTTCCGCCACTTGATACCGACAGTGCCCACAATAGACCCATCAAACCACCCAATACAAGTGATGCAGCCAGTTGTCCAAACTTATAACACGAATTTTTAACATTCCACACAAAATCAAATATTAGTAATACTGGGAAAAATATGAGTGTTGGCACATTCATAGCAGCCACGCTGTTCTTTATTATTGGGTAAAGTAAATATACAAACGTGAATGCCAACATTGATTGACTTTGTGGCAGAAGTGAAGTATCTTCTACGAGCGAAAACGCTTTGCATATATCGGCTGGTGCCGTGGGTGCATCAAACATATCTGTCCACCACGTATGTTTAGCGATGTTTGTGAGTACCGGTGAGAACATCATAACTATCGCGGTCGATAGAATTAAACCGGCTAAATATACTACACCTTTGTAATCCGCGTTTAATAATGAAGCCAGTGTAAAGAAACACGCGATTATGAATGGTGCCAGACGAAGAAACAAGTATCCAAATACTAATAAATTTAAATCAAACATCGGGTCTATTATACTATACTTGCACATTTGTTTTTCACGTACTTGTAAAAACGTAATTAAACACTTCTTGAATTGTGGATACTTTATAGAACTCTATGCCATCGGACACTTTTGCGGTTTTCTTCCATTCTAGGAAGTCGCGGTGGTTTGCTTCTGGATATAGAAAGATTTTTATACCCGCACGTATACCGCCGATTATTTTCATGTCTAGACCACCAATCGCAGTTACTTCTCCCTGCAAATTGATTTCGCCAGTTATTGCTAGATTGTTCTTTATCTTTTTATTGTTGAATATACTAAATATGGCTGCTGTGATCGCTGCTCCCGCCGATGGACCGTCCTTTGATACTGCCCCCTCTGGACAGTGAATGTGTAGTCCTTGACATTGTGTTTCCTTAAATTGTACCAATAAATCCTTTTTGACCTCGTTTGGTGTTAGGTTCCACGCTAATGATTTGGCAACGTTCATGCTTTCCTTCATCACGTCACCTTGTAATCCAGTTAATCTTAGTTCCAAGAAAGAAGAAGATGGATATAGCAGAGTTTGTATTGGTATTATTCCGCCTCGTCCCAGTGCATTCGCCCAGAGCCCGTTGATTATTCCGACTTCGGGAACCTTATGTATAGTTTTTTCGGTAATTTTATGATACTTTGTTAAATACTTATTTTCCAAGTTGTCCTCGGTAATTATTATTGGCAACTCAATGTCAGTATCACTTGCGTTTTTCAGTATATCTAAGTTGATTTCTCCAAATAAATCAAACAATAATTCTTTTAATTTTCTAACGCCTGGCTCCAATGTATATTTCTCTATTATGTGTTCTATCATGATATCCGATATATCCACGATATTATCAAACCCCATTTTGGTATTTATCTCGGGCAATATATATTTCTTTACTATTACCATTTTGTCATCTAATGATAGGTTCTCAAACTTGATGCGATGTATGCGATCCAATAATATACGGTCTATTTGGTCAGGGTCGTTATATGAAAATATAAAGAGAGCCTTTGATAAGTCAATGTTTATTCCACTGAAATATTTATCTTGAAATGTATCGTTCTGTGTTTGGTCTATTAAATGGGTAAATATGCCGATTATTTCGCGCCCGTTCTCCGTTTTGCTTACTTTATCCAGTTCATCAATATAAATGATCGGGTTCATACATTTTGCATCCATTAATATGTCTACTATCTTGCCCCATGTTGAGTTCATATATGTATAGCCGTGTCCTTCTATCGTGGAACCATTGCACGACCCACCCAACGCAATAAATGCGAATGGACGAGAACTTCCATCTGCGTTCTTTAAACAATGCGATAATCCTTTCTTGGCGAGTGATGTGTTATGTGCAACCGTAAAATCGCCTAATAAAAATCGCGAATTGCCATCAATTTGAAATCCGTAATAGTCATCTTCGTCCAATGGAACCACTCGAATGCCTGTATTCATAGGATTTTTTATTTGTTTGTGAGAGCGGGCCCTTTTACGTTGTAATAATACAGGTATTTCATCAAGTCCATTGCCAGTTATTATTATACGATGATATGTTCCCCATCTTCTTTCACCATTATACATACACGATTTTTCACATTCTTGCATCATTCCACGCATTCCAATACTTCTTACCAAAAATAATATGTCATCAGCTAATATTTTATTCTTTTGAGTGATTTCCAAACTATTGTTCGTTGGATTATGGTATCCATCGCTGTCTATTAAACCTGCAAGCAATTTTAGTCTGTTTTCTTTTGAATTGCATTTATACACATCCGGAATATGTTTGTTGTTGATGAGATTGTATTTTTTTAAAATGTTTAAAAACGCGTTCCTTGAATAATCTTTCTTGCCAGTTGTAATATGATAAGTAAATTCATTTTTGGTTCCCATTTTGCCTTGGTTAAGTTGCAGACCGTGTTGTTGGGCATATTTACTATAATACTCTACTATTTCAGGGTCTATTGTTGTTATTCTAAACGTAGACTTGTCACCGTTTCCTAACCAATAACCCAATGCATATGGGTCCATATCTAGCTGCTTTTCTACGAAATTTATTCCAACTTTGTATCCTTTCAAACAATCCTTCAAAGATGCCGGCAGACTTAAATAATCTTTTATGCATATATCAACTATATCGTTTTTATAATAGCGACTTCCCAGTATAGTTTTATGTCTGTCTCCATTTAGATTTGGTTTTGTCATTTTAAGACTAAGTATATGACTTTCGTTCACCACATAATCATCGCCCTTTATTTGTTCTATGCGATACATTTTTTCTCTTCCTTTACCCAACGCCAACACATTACGCGGTCTGCTATCGTCACCCATCAATTTATCATCGGTTGTTATATCTTGAACCATCTTTATTTTTCCATTTGATAGCATAATAGGTGTATCCCTTTTGAAACATTTGCCAATGCCAGGCGAGCCTTCAAACCCAAAACAATAACCAGTTTGTTCGCCGTTCATCCATTGTCCTATTATTTTCATTATTTGGTTCTTCGCCCGCCGATGTGCATATATGGAATTATCTAGCACGGATAGGACATCTGAGAGAGTATTTTCTACCTTCTTTATGTTCTTGTTTAACGTTTCAGTATCGGTTATTATTCTCGTCAAAGATGATTGTGTTATGTCGGCCATTACCTTGTCATATAAATCATATAAAATCATCGGTTGTTCCTTCTTGATTTTTTCCAAAAATTCGGCGATTTTCTTTATCTGCATCTGTTTTGTTTGGTTTGATGTGGTGATTTTTACATCTACTGCGTGTGTCTTTGCATAATTATTTACATGTTGCACAACCACATTTATTTCTTTTAAAGATAGACTATTTAACACGGTTTCTATCATTGGACCAATGTTCTCGCGTGAGTATTCCATAATGGCTTTTGTTCCTTTTATTATATCCAACACAGTGTACATCTTCTTTGATGAAATTTTCAACTCAGGAAATAACCTTTGCACGATGGTTAATATGCGCCGATACCATTCGTTCAATATCTTTATTTCTTTCAATGCCGGTTCCTCGCGATATACTCCAAACGGTATTTTTATCAACCCTTCTAAGTATTGTTTGGCTTTTAACCCCATCTCGTCTGGCTTGCCTTTTATTTCTTTTAACTTTAACATAGCTTTTTCTTTTACAATGTCGTCCGCTTTCATTAAATAGATTTGTTGTTCTAGCGAGACTTGGCTTACGTCGTACTTTTGCATCATGTTGTTCGCCGTCGTAAGAGCGTGTTTTACCACTTCTTTGAAGTTCTTCTTTATTTTACACGGCAGGCTTTCGTAAAAGAATTGCAGCTGTTGGTTCTCCGCACCATCCGTTGAATTCACTGACAACATTTCATATAACAAATAACTTATGTAATTTACATCATTGTCGTTCTCGTTGATTAATAAATTTATCAATAATCCTCGCTGCGAATATATGTCTAGTTCTAAAAACGACTTCATCGTTACGTCTAGTTTATTCTGTTTCGTTGTGGTCACGTCACGTATAACGGTAAACATTTTTTTTATAATATCGTCGTTTCCATTTATCAGAACGTCCTTTAATGTCATCGTTTCTTTTATTCTACTTATTATATAACTTTCTAATTGTCTGCGTCCACAAGAGAGTTTGGTTATCTCTTCCATTCTTACAGAAACATATTCGTTTACGATGCAATCCATCTGCACATCGTCTATTATGCCAGTGATTAATAAACTTTTTTTAGCTTTTTCATTCTGAATAACAACTCTTATTCCATACACTCGTTGATATAATAGTTTGGTTCCAGGGTCAACGTCAAAACATTCAAATGATACGGCTTCTGATAAATTAATGTCGTCGTCGGTTATTTTATTTGCACATATTTGCCCGGGATTGGCTGCTATTTTGTGATTTGGCTTCCAATGGAGAACTTTATATCCAGTAGGTTGTATATATTTCTTGATTAAGTTGTATTTATCTTGCATAATCGGGTTTTGTATCTGCATATTTTTAAATTCGGATCCAAAACTGATAAATAACAAATCATCTATGGTCTTTGTACCAAACCCACAAATGATTGTTGATAATTTATCTATTACTTGTTGACATTCAGCTAGATTATTGTCTACATCCGCTGATTTTTCACACAAGATTATTTTTTCTGTTAGCGTTTTGGTTTTTGTAAATAGATCACCGAGAACACTTATCGATAATGTGGCCTCATTATCACTAAATATTTTATCTTTTTTGTTCTTTTTTATAGAGGACATTGTTTCGCGGATTATTTCCTGTATATATACGATTTTGCTTGCGATTAGGTCTATTGTTTTTTTAATATCATCAGGTTGTTTAAGCAACTTTTTTGGTTTGCTTATTTTGGGTTGAATATTCATAGTTATACATTATCTTATTATTAATTTTCGTGTTTTGTACTAATCGTAGTCTATTATGTAAAATAATATAAACAGTAAATTGTATTATTTGTATCCATCTCTGTAATCTAACTTGTAATACTATGGGCATTCCAAGTTACTTTTCACACATTATTCGCAATTATTCTAATATTGTTAGAAATTTGCGTTTCTTTAAAGAGATTATTGGTTTTCGGTTTGAGCACTTGTTTATGGATTGCAATTCTATTGTGTATGATGCAGTTCATTCTCTTGAAAAACGGGTAAATGCGGGGGAAATCGCCAAGGATAGCGACCTGGATACCATTATTATTAATGATGTTATTCAAAAAATAGATGTATACGTTTCCATTATTCGCCCATCCAAAACTATATATATTGCATTTGATGGGGTTGCCCCATTCGCCAAAATGGAGCAGCAGCGTACCCGGCGTTATAAGTCCCATTTTATTAGCAATGTTCAATTCTCGGATGCCACAATGCCACCGCCATTTACCTGGAATACTTCGGCAATTACACCGGGAACGCGGTTTATGGAGAAGTTGTCCAACCGCATGAATTATCATTTTAAAAACTCTGAACAAAAATACAACGTGAAATCCGTTATTATATCGTCGTCGGATGTACCGGGCGAGGGGGAACATAAATTATATAGTTACATTCGTGATAAAAATTTAATCAATGACAATGTCGCAGTATATGGATTAGATTCCGATCTTATTATGTTGTCCATTTTCCATTTGGAATTTTCTAAGAACATCTATATTTTTCGCGAGGCACCCGAGTTTTTGAAGAATTCTATTCCGATTGATTCGCGTGGTGATAATGACAATGAGCCCCATTTTTTAGATATACGTCTATTGGCTACCTCCATTTTATCTAATATGAATTGTGAACATTCGCACGCAGACAGAATAGATGATTATGTGTTTTTATGTTTTCTATTAGGTAACGATTTCTTACCGCACTTTCCAGCGATGAATATTCGCACCCACGGCATTGACGTTCTATTGGATATGTATCGCATCTATATCGGCAGACATCCAGACAAGTTTTTGGTTTCTCGTTCTTCTGGCAAGATTTATTGGAAAAATCTGTCGTTGCTTATTAACGAAATTGCGAAGAAAGAACACGAGTTTTTAATGCAAGAGTATTTCGTACGTGACAAGTTAGATTATCGGAAGTTTCCTGAAACCACCCCCGCAGAGAAGGAACAAGTATTTATCAATGCACCTATTATATATCGTCACGATGAGAAATACATATGCCCCAGCGAGAACCATTGGGAAGACCGTTACTATAAATTGCTGTTTTCTACTTATCGTAAACCAAACCATATTAAACCCATCTGCATTAATTACTTGGAAGGGTTAGAATGGGTATTTAAGTATTACACTGGCGTCTGCCCTGACTGGAAATGGAAGTACAATTACCATTACCCACCATTGTTCAGCGATTTATGTAAATATGTTCCGCATTACGATACCGATTTTTTGCACTCTATTTTAACTGCAAATAGTAGCCGTCCGTTTTCTCCATATGTCCAATTATCTTATGTATTGCCTCATTCAAAACTGGATTTACTGCCGAAAGATATTGCGCAGTTTTTGAAAGCCAATTATAAGGATTTATATCCTGAAAAATATGATTTGTGTTGGGCATTCTGTCGGTATTTATGGGAAGCTCATCCGCTGCTTCCTGAAATCTCGGTTGACTTGCTTGAACAGTGGGATAGACAATTTAGTTTTTGGAATTCAGACAATGATAAGAAGTAGATTGTTTGCATAATTATGATAAGACTTAAATATTGTATTTGAAAAATTGAAAAACAACAGATTTAATAATATTTTAAGTAATAAGATACGTTGAACTTGAAAATACTATGGACGCTATAAAACAGGCGGCAATAATGTATGGGTTATGGATAGTTGCTCACTTTTGTGCGCCGTTTCTCTACATAAAAATGTGTGTGCCATTCACATTTGTTGGGTTTATTATGTCACCGTTTGTTGCTACAATGCCTTATTGTACGGCATTAAGATGGGTCATTCAGACTAGCGGCGATACTATTAAGACAATGTTTATATTGTTAGGAACGTGGTTAATTAGCAAAATATTGTAAGTACTTAGTAGTTAAAATTATAAAAGTATGTATATTAGAAAAATAAATTAGATTGTATATTTGTTTTTTTATATTGCACTATAATAACTGTGGTAGACAGAATGAATTTAATGTATTTTCTTATGGAACACTTCTTTGAAGAAGAATGGGCTTGTGCTGTTGGAATTTTAACAACTAGCATTTTGCTCACCTTGATACGTGCAAATGGGCTTTCAATTGCAATATCAAAAATGATTACGGCACTCCAACGTGGTGAGAAATTAGTTTCCTATGAAATGTTGAAGTGGTTTGCATTAGTGACTGGATTGTATGTAGCATTTTATTATATATATAAATTATTTCAAAACAACTTGATGACAAAGTTGCGCCAATGGGTTCGCCAGCAAATTTTAAATATGTTACTCTTGCACAACAATGAGAATTATTCCGGCATTAATTTTACTAAGTTGGCCTCGCCGATTACACGATTATCTACTACGATGTTTACTACCGTAAGTGATTGGCTCTCTTATATATTTCCAAATCTAATGTTTTTGGTATTGATGGCGATATACTTTTTATATACAAATCGGACACTAGGCTTGTTATTCATAGTAGGCAATGTGCTAATCATTTCTTATTTCTTGTTTAATATGCAGAATATGATGGATAGCAATCGGGTATATGAGAAAAGTGTGCACGAAACCGAGAGTTATATGCAGGAAATATTAAATAACATAGAAAAAATCATTTATCGTGGTCAAGTTGCCAATGAAATTAAGATATTCGGCGCAAAATCGAATAAGACAGTGAATGATGCATATGATTTTTATTCAACCATTTCTAAACACGGAACCGTTATGAATATAATAACAAATATTACGGTCATTGGGTTGATGTGGAAGTTAATATCAATGCATTTTGCAGGCGATATGTCGGTTTCTACGATAATCACATTTATTACAATATTAACGTTGTATCGAGAAAATATGACAACCCTTGTAACTCAGATATCAGATTCATTAGAATGTTTGGGCCGTGTAAATACTGTTTTAGAAAATGTGGTTGGGCTGAACAATATAACCAAAATGCCAAAATTGGTGGAAGATAAAGGAGATGATTTGGGAGTTATAACCTCAATAAAATATGAAGGTGTTACAAGTGAATATACTGGAACAAAAGAAATAAATGCAGAGATACGTCCAATCGGAGGAAAGATAATTGGGATACGAGGAGATTCCGGATCTGGCAAAACGACGATGATAAAAATGTTGTTAAAAATGATCCCGATAACCGGTGGGCGCATAACAGTAAACGGAAAAGACCTTAGTGAAATAAGCACAACTCAAATACGATCACAGATTACATATGTTGATCAAAAGGGAAAAATGTTTGATCGTAGTGTAGAAGAGAATATCTCGTATGGATGTGAAGGAGGGTGTGAGTCAGTGGAAAAAAGGATAAAAAAGAGGCGAATGAAAGAGATGTTGAGAAAGGAAGAAAGAGGAGTAGAGATAGGAGAGAGATGGTCAGGAGGAG
>Ga0209770_10000142_pt1 | contig 41061 bp, 35 predicted proteins | sample LauGreSu1BDMLBDD_2_FD_187572 | JGI IMG/M metagenome (GOLD analysis project Ga0209770, IMG submission 187572) | Freshwater lake microbial communities from Lake Michigan, USA - Su13.BD.MLB.DD (SPAdes) (version 2) | ecosystem: Environmental > Aquatic > Freshwater > Lake | place: Lake Michigan, USA... | reverse complement strand
GTTACGGATATCGACCAGCAGCTCGACAAACTGCAAGGTCGCCTGAATGGATGCCCCATCCGCGGTCGGTGCGTCACCGTCGCTGAACGCCTGGGTATTGTTGAACATCGCCCGGGCCACGCGCAGTACCCCCAGCTGATGGCACAGGCTAGCCTCATCGGCCTCCTCTACGATCAGGGTCATCAGACCCGTCTGCGCCGATTGGTAGGCACGCGCAGCCGCGAGCTTTTCGTTGAGCGCCGCCGATACACGCTCGGCGCCGCTCGCAGTCTCGCCCAATTTACTCGGCATCATGATCAGTTTCCTCGCGTGGCGATGCGCCCGGCAGATTTTCGAGAGAGGCTACGGGCCGCCGCGGCATACAAGCTCGCCACACTGTCCGCCTCTTCACCGGTGACCTCAGCCAGCTCCAGCAGCCGCTGCGGGGCATCGATGGTGGAGCGCTGCGACTGCTCGTCGATGACCTGCAAGCGTCGCGTCAACACCAGCGACACCTCGGGACACTCCACGGCGTGCTCGGCCACTTCGGCGTAGACACGCATGTCCTGTGCCCGCCCACTGCGCGCGGCAGACGCCGCCCGTGCGCACGACTGACCGAGGGCCCGCAGTTTGCGAACCTTGGTCCGCAGTCGCGAAGCCAAGGCCTGCTCCTCATCCCGCTTCGCCAAGAACGCAGGCACAGACTGCATCACCTGGATCGACTCGACAGGCTGTGCCGAGCCGACATGCTGCGTCGGATCGGCGACCCAAACGGCACCGGCCAACTGCGCCCCAGCGCTCGACAGGTTGAACACCTCGAGCGTCGGGCAATCGCGGCGCCAGTCGAGGAACATCTGCTCCGTCCAGCTTCGATAGTGATCGAGCTCGATCGTGGTCGGAATAACGCTGCCGTCGTTGGCCAATGCACCGATCAGCAGACCCGCACGGCTGTTGCCATCGAGCGCATGACGTACGTAGGTGCGACGATCTTCCGAAAGTTCGAGGGTATCGCCCTCGCCCGCCCCGCTGGCATAGAGCCGCTCGCCCGGAAATCCAAAGTCTGCGCCCAGGAGGCTGATGCGTTCACAGCCCACAAGGCGTGCGAACTGCAAGGCGATATGCAGCACACTACCGCCCGAACGAACGAGCGGGATACGCAGGTCGCCCACCGCGGACACCAGTCCCAGCGTCTCCGTGCCCGAACAGTACGGCAGCAACGGCAGATCGCCGTGGTCGAGCACCTGAGGATCGACCGCCACTTCGGTGATCAACGCCGCGACTCGCGACAGGTCGCAGCCCGCCAGATGCCGCGCGCCTTGCTTCGGATCAAGCATAACGATGAAATCCGGGTCAATCCCCGCGCGCAGCAGCGTCTTGGCGGCCTTGTGCGACGCAATGATCAACGGACGAGTCGACTGCTGGCGCAGCCACTCGATTGACCCATCGAGCGAGGGACCCGCGCCCACGATCACGGCCCCGCTGCCTGCGAAAGCACCGCGAAGCTGGCCGATGTCACGTCCACGACGTCCGAGCGCAGGCAAATTCTGCACGAACTGCCGCGCCCAACGGTCTCCCAAGCTCGCCACGGTGTGCCGGTTCATGAGCGCCCGACGCAACCGATCGTCGAGCACAGCGCGAACCGAATCCGGGCATGCCGCGCCCTCACCCCATAGCAACCAGACTTTGCCGGGACGGCACACCGCGAGATCCTGAATCGACTCGAACGCCGTATCGATGCGGGTCGGATCCGCCTCAGCCGGCGCCCCTTCCTGACACATCGCTTCCCAGCGCAACACGCGCGCATACCCGCGCTGCTTTAGCTCCCCTGTGACCTCGGAAGCCTGTTCTCCCGCCACAACGATGACGTCGTTGCGCGGATCGACATCGAGCCCGAAGATCCGCTCCAGATGCGCCACATTGGCCGTCTGCAGCCACTCTGCGAGCATTTTGTCCGTTTGCCGAATGACGGTGTACAAGCTGAGAAACGCAGCGGTATCCGTGATCGAACGCGGCGAGAGCTCCTCCGCGAATCGCGTTGCATCGGGGTTGGTACCGTTGAATACCGCGCCGCAGATTCGCACCACGTCGAGGCCGTGAGCGATGACATGGGCCGAGCGCTCCTCGACGATCGCCTCCAGCAGTGCCTGCTGCGCATGACCATAGCGACGCGCCGCGACGATCTTTTCGTTGATATCGGCGGCGGAGGTGTGTGAATTGGATTCCATGCTGATTCTCCAGTTGCGAGGACGCATCAGTCCTTGTTTTGATTAAATGTGCTGTCGAGTCGTTTCGACGTCGCCTTGAACTCCGCGAGCACGGCGTTCAGGGCTGAAAATTGGCGCTCATAGCGAGCGGTAATCGCTTCGATCTGTTTGTCGAGCTTGCTTTGCTCGGTCTCAAGACGACTGAGCTTTCCTTCGTATGACTTGGTCACATCCGCAAGAACGCCCGTGCTTCGGACCATGCCGTAAGCGGCGATCGCCATGTCGCCCGCCAAGCCGCTGGCCGAGCCTGAATAGATGTACGGTTCGCTGGCGTTGTTGGACAGCGCCTTGACCACGTCGGTGGGGTTCTTTTCGAATGTGGACTTGAACTTCGCCGCGTCGAGCTGCAGAACGCCCTCACGGTCGAGTGAAATACCCAGGACACTCCAATGGGTAGCGTTGCCACTGGCGCTTGAGGAGCGCGCCGTCAACTTGGACCGCAGCGTCGCCTTCAAGGCACGGACCGAAGTGTCGTTTTGCAAAGTCCCCGACAGATCGTTGTCTTTGATCACCGGGCCCGTTGCGGTCGTGATGAATTCCGTCAGCACGTTGTAGGCGTCGACGAAGCGCTGCGCGGCCACGCTGATATCGGTCGCATTGAAAGACACACCGAGCTGTACCGCACTGCCGGTTACGCTGTTGAGCTTCAGGGTGACGCCATCGAGCGCATCTGTGACCACGTTGCTCGAACGTGTCATAGCCATGCCGTTGAGTGTGAAGGAGGCGTCTTGAGCGCTCTGCAGCGTCTGCGGAAATAGACTGAACGTGTATGCGCCTGAAGACGCCATGGTCGTAGCAGCCGACAACGTAATCGTCTTGTTGACCGTGTCGATCGCCGTGATGGTTGTCCCGGCGGCAATGCCGACACCACTGATTGCGCTACCGACGCGCAGCCCCGCCACACTACTCATATCGATAGTCGAGACACTGGCGGAAAATCCAGTCGGCGCCCCGGTCGCAGCGGTGTCCACGGCCGTGAAAGTATTGGCCGCTCCGGAGGCGCCCTCGAGCACGATGTTGTAGGGAGTTGAACCGACCCCCGTGTTGACGAGGCGAGCCGTCACGGCACCGCCGGCGCCGTTGATTGCAGCCACCATTCCCGCCACGGTCGTCCCAGCCGCAATCGTGATCGGTTTGCCCGCTTCGAGAGTCACGACGAACGCACTGTCACTGACAACGGTGGTGCTCGCGGCGAATCCGACCGAGGCGACCCTTTTGGCTTGCGCCAGCTGGGTGATAGTCAAGGTGTGATTACCGGGTACCGCAATGGAGTCAGACCCGGCCTCGGCCACCACGGCGCTTGAGTTCGAGTTGGTAATGCTGAGGCGGTTCAGTTCGCCCACGCTTCCGAGGTCCGTGGCGGCCGTTTGCAGATTTGTCAGCGCATTTTTAAGCATTGCGAGGCTGGACACAGCCACCTCGGCTTTCTTCTTGCTGCTGTCGATCTGTAACTGCCGCGGCTCCTTGACGGCATTGACCAAATCAGACACGAGCTGCTTCGTGTCGAGGTCGGCCGCGCCGAGACTGGTCAGAACGTTTGCGGTAGCCACTGCCGTAGTCCCTCAGGTCAACGGATCACATCGAGCAACGACAGCTGCGCCATCCGCGCCATCATCGATTGAGAGGCCTGCAACAACACTTCCTGCTTCTGCAAATCTGTCAGTGCTGTGGCGTAATCAAGGTCCTTGATTGAGGAGAGCGTGTCGCGAGCACGAACCGATGTCTCTCGCGCCTGCTCCTCGATCAGCTGCAGCCGCTGCTGCGTTCCGCCGACGCGCGCCAGCGAAGCGCTGGAGTTGCTCACCAACTGATCGACGTCCGCTAGCGCCTGTACTCGAGCGGACTCGTTGTTATCGCGCAAGGCGTCGCCGAGATCACCGATAACCTGAAAGAATCCCGTTGAAATCGTGCCGTTTGTAATGGGCTTGAAAATGGTTGGGCCAGGGACTGTCACGTCCTCGAAACCGACGTCCGTCACCCGCACCCGTAACGGTGCCGAAGCGCCGCTATAGACCACCGAGCCATCTGCGTTCAGCGCATAGGGGGGCTCGGATGAATTGATGCCTGCAAACACATACCGATCATCCGCATCGCGCGTGTTCGCGATGTCGATCAACGAGCGTTGGATGGAGTCGACCTCCTCCGCCAGCGCTTGCCGCCGGCCCTCGCCGATCGTGGTGTTGGCCGCCTGGAACGCGACCTCCTTCAGCCGATCCATCAGTTCGCTGGCGGCCTCCATGGCTTTGGCCTGTGCATCGACGCCAATTTTCGCGCGCGAGATGGACTCTACGTCGGTATCTAGTCGCTTTAGACGACTCTCGAGCGATTGCACTCGAGCGACGTCATCAGGCGCTTCCGAGGGACGCGTGTACTTGGTGCCGAGCGACAGTCGGGCCTGCATCTTGGCCATCTCGGCGGAGTTGTCGCTCATGCGCTCCGTCAGTTGGCTATAGATCATTCCGGTTGAAACACGCATCGATCAATCCTCACAACCGCTGCAACAAGGCGTCGAAGATCCGACTCGCCGCCTGGATGACTTGGGCGTTGGCCTGGTAGGCCTGTTGATAACGGAGCAGATCCGCCAGTTCTTCGTCGAGGTTCACGCCGGACACGCGCTCGCGGGCCTCACGGGCGTAATCCTTGACGACCCGCGTGGCATCTCGACCGATCTCGGCCTGCACGGCCAGCGCGCCGACGCGGTCGACAATGTTTTCGTACTCCTGCTGGACGGTCTGATCGTTGCCCAACAGTTGCTTGTTGTCCTGCAGGCGCGCAATCGCTGCTGCCATCCGATTGTCGCCACGCGGATCAGCGTTGGGGGACACGGTGAACGCATCGCCGTTGGCTGGGATTCCGCCTAAGGTGACCTGCCACGTGCCGTAGCTAATCTTGCGCTCCGCCAAGTCGAACACTCCGCTGGCGACGGCGGTACCCGTGGCACTGTCGCTGATTGTGTAGGAATTCGCCTCAGCAAACGACAGCACGTATTGGCGCCGATCCGAGCTCAGCGCGATGGGCGGTGTGCCCTTCTCGTACGAGCCTGTGAGCGAGATTGCCGCGGCTTCACCTGCGCTATCCACCCCGAACACCAGCAGATCCTCGGCAACCGCTGAACCCATGACGAAACCCGGTTGGATTCCGAGTTGCCGCAAGCTTGCACTGCTTGCTCCAGCGACCAGCGGATCAAAGTCAATAGTGATCGGCGAGTCATTGAAGTATTCATCGGATGTAAAGCCGACGTTGTTGGCGCCCACGGTAAACGGCCTACCGACCTGCGAGTCGATATTGCGCAGCACCAGTTCACTGCCGACGACATCAGCCTGAACCCCGATCGCCGCTGCGTTGATCTTGGCGGCCAAGCCGCTGGCTCGTTGCGCCGCGGTTTCTCCAGCCGCCGCCGTTCGCTCGATGGCGACGCCGTTCAGGATCAACGAGGCGCTCAGCGGGACGGCGGTGTTCGCAACCGCCACTTGCTGGTAGGCCTTAAACTCAAGCTGAGCGCCGTAGGCGCTGGGCGTCAGGCCCAGATTGTTACTACCGAGCGTGATGTCACTACCGGCTGTATCGACGATGACAATTTCGGACTTCAGTGCCCGACCGTCGACGCCAGACGTCGCCGCGCTCTCAAGTCTTGCCTCAATCGTCGGTAACGCAGCATCCGCATTGATCGCCGCGAGCAGACCGGACACTGTGGCAGAGGAAAAACTGCGGCCGTTGATCGATACGCTGAACGGATCATTGGTGACCGGTACTGCGGCACGCACCTCGCTTTTAACGATGGCTTGCACACCCGTCGTTGTCTTCACCGTATTGATCGCCGCCGCGTATTCGGCCACAGTGTTGGGCTGTCCATCGCGGGGAATCTTCGTTGTTACCGCGACCCCGTTGATACGCAGAGCGCCGGAATTGATCTGGCTGAACGCGTTGACGTCGATCCGTCCCGTCAGTAACTGCGCGGGTGTCAGCACCGGCTTACCGTCGCTATCGACCTGCCCGCCTGCGACGGCGCGAGCGCCATAAACAAAGCCTTGGTCAAGGTACGCCTCCGCACCCGACTTGTTCAGATAGCTGTCGGAGTATTGTGCCCCGACAAAAAAGCCGTTGGCCGCCGAGACGACGGAGGCGCTCGTTTTCGGTCCCGCGATCTGCCGACCGTCTCGTGTAAAGATCGCCACTTCCGAGCTTGGGCTTTCCGACCGCAAGACGACGTTGCGCAGGCCAGCTTCGATAACGGCAATGGGTTTGGTCGAGCGGGAGAAACTTGTCGCCGCGACCCCGGCTGCGGAACCCTGCGGCAGAACCTCGGACAATGACCGAAACGCCGCCGCGTCACGTGACCCGGTGAGACTTACATCCGCAGAGATACCGCTGAGATTGCCGAGCGCGCCAGCAATGCTCAAGCGCATCCCGGTGACGATCTCCTCAGGCTCCCGAATCAACGTCGAAAACGTCATCGCGGGACGTTGGGATGGGCGAATGCGAAACGAGTCGCCGGGCGCTGCCGCCCCGTTGAATGTAAAGCGCAGTCCACCCAGCTCGACCGCTGTACTACCACTCGCGGTGGCGTTGGACTGAATATCCGTGACAACCCACAGCGATCGCGCCTCATCGTATTTGGCGTCGTACCCTCGTGCAGCCACCTTGCTCGCATCGACAATTTCGACGCCGAGTCGCGCCGTGCCTGCGTTCGCCCCACTCTGCACGTTGAATGCAGGACCGACGTAGAACAGGTCGCCCCCAGCGCGTCCCTGGGAATCAAGCCCTTGTTTGTGCAGCGCGTTAACCGCGTTCCCGAATGCCAGCGCCAGCGCATCGAGCCGGTCGACCACAGTGCCGAGCGCCTGCGAGCGGTACGAGACGAGACCTCCCGCGATGCCTGAGCGGATCGGCGGCAACACCGTTGGGCGACTTTGGGCGTCGAGTACGAACTGAACACGCCCCGGATCAAGTTCATCGAAGCTGACCGAGATCGTCCGCGCCGCGGCCCCCTCGACGAGGGCGGCGCCGGAGGCGCTCTCGCCCGCATAGATGGTCACAGCGCCGTTGTCGCTGAGCGATACCGTGACACCGACCTGCTCGGCGAGGTCGCCCAAGATGGCATCGCGCTTGTCGAGGAGCTGCATCGGCTGTTCCGAGGCTGAACCGCGATTCGATAATTGTTTATTGATGGCGGCCAACTGCTGCAGGAGCGAGTTGGTCTTGTTGATGCTGTCGTCGATTGCCGACCGACTTTCTTCATCGAAGCTTTCGACCGCCGAACCGAGGTTACGGAAGCGCAGTGCCACACCATCAGCCGCTGCCAGAAATCCGGCGCGGGCGCCGACTGAGGCTGGTGCCACCTCAAGCCCGCGCACCGCACCGAAAAACTCTTCGAATGCGCCGTGTAGCCCTGCCTCGGAGCTGCCAATCGTGTCTTGCAACGTCTGCAGTTCCTTAAGTAGCGACTCCTGAGCCGACAAGTCGCTGGTCGCCCGCTGCAGGTTTTCTTCTGCGAACCGATCGTAAACGCGCTCAATGCCAGCGAAACGTACGCCCGCACCGAGACTGATCTTCGAGACCGAGTCCTGCCCTGCCGACTCGATGATCGAACGCTGACGGACGTAACCTTCCGTCTGCAGATTGGCGATGTTATTACCCACCGTGGCCAGAGACTTCTGGTACGCGGTAAGTCCCGACACGCCAATGCCGACGATATCGACCATGGTTACTCGCCCACCACTTTCGCGCTACGCCGCGCGATGACATCTGCCGTCGACTCGGCTCTCGCATTCAGCTGCTTTTCGATGAAATCCGCGAGGCCAATGCCACCGCCTCGCGCCAAGCCAATCGAGATCTGCTGATCAAACATCTGCTCGTAGGTCTCGGTCGTCTGTGACCCGAGAAGTCCACTGCGACTCACGGACTTCCGCATCTCCTTGAGCATGAGATTGAGGAACAGCGACTCGAACTGCTCGGCAACGTTTTTTGTTGCGGCTTGAGGTCGCTGTTCGGCCTTGTTTCGCATCTCGGCGAGCGAGCCAAAGTCATACCAGCTTGTTGGAGTACGAACGTCCATGATCTTTAGATGACGATCAGCTCGGCCTGCAGCGCGCCGGCGCTTTTCAGTGCCTCGAGGATGGAAATGAGCGATGTGGGTGATGCGCCGATCTCGTTCACGGCATTGACGATCTGCCGCAACTCCGTGCCGGGCTTGAACAGCACCATCTTTTTTGCGTCCTCAGTAACAGCAATCTGTGCGTTCTGCACGGCTGCGGTCGTGCCACCACTCGACAGCGCCGTGGGCTGGCTGATCTCGTTGGTCGCATCGACCGTCACGGTGATGTCCCCTTGGCTCACCGCTGCAGCTTTCACGCGGACATTCGAACTGATGACCACGGTACCGGTACGGGAATTCACTACAACCCGCGCCGGAGGCTCGGCCGCATCGACGTCGAGCTCTTCGAGCAAGCCGACAAATGCAACCCGTGCCTCCGGAGCGGTAGGTGCCCTGACCTTGATGGACGCCGCATCGATCGATGCCGCGGTTCCCTCACCAAACTGGTTATTGATCGCCCGCATAATGCGCGCGCTCGTCGAGAAGTCTGCGGCAGTGAGATTGAGCGTGACGTAGTCACCTACGTTGAGCGGCCCCTCAACCTCGCGCTCCACCAGCGCGCCGCCAGGGATTCGCGCAGACGTGGCGACGCCGACCGACACCGAGCTGCCCGCCGCGTCAGCCGTGAAGCCGGACGCCGCTAGGGGGCCCTGAGCCACGGCGTAGGTTTCGCCATCGGGCCCGCGCATTCTGGTCATCAGCAACACACCGCCCCGCAGACTCTTGGCCTTGGCGATCGCGGCGACGTTGACGTCTATTTTCTGACCGGGCTTGGCGAATGCGGGCAACTCCGCGGTCACCATCACTGCGGCAACGTTCTCAACCTTGAAATCCTTGACGGCGGTTGGGTCGAGATCGTAGCTCGACAGCGGGCCGTCTACGGAAGCGCCGAGGCGGCTCAAGGTGTCGCGCAGCGACTGGATGGTGAAGGAGATATCCTTACCGTCGCCCGAGCCTTGCAGCCCAACAACGAGGCCATACCCAATCAGCTGGTTTGGACGGGCTGCGGACAGCGCAGCGATATCCTTGATCCGTGCCGCGTGCGCAGGCTGCGCCAGCATGACACCGACGACCGACAGCAACATCAAGACTAGGCGTGAAACGTAGTTCATGGGCATCCCTAGATCAAAACGGCCACAGGCTCAGCAGCGCCCGATTCATCCACCCCGCGCGACTGGCATCGGCCAATTCGCCCCGGGCGGCAAAACTGATGTTGGCGTCGGCCAAGCGCCGCGAGCGAATGGTGTTGTCGGGCTGAATGTCTGAGGCTCTGGCCAGACCGGTCAGTCGCACAATTTGCGCACCGCGGGCGAGCTCCATGCGCTTATAGGCACGGATGGCGAGCAAACCGTTCGGCAACACCTCGGTCACGACGGCGGTCACCGTGCCGGTAATGCGCCCCTGTTGCTGCGCACTGCCCTCACCTGTCGATTCGATCGTGCTCTCACCCGGGTTGATGTCGCCCGGCCAAGGAATCCCTGCACGGTTGAGACGACGATCAATCGAACCGAGCGCCCCGGCCGTCAGCGCGGTCGTCGCTGAGTTTCGCGTGGCGTTAGCCGAGGCAGAGCTGGAGGCAGACACCTGCTCGTCGATCAGCACCGTGAGCAAGTCGCCCGGTCGACGTGCGCGGTCCTGCCCGAGGAGGCTGTCCTGGCCAGCTCTCGAGAAGATGGAGCCGTCGACGTTCGCGACGACCTGACGACTCGCGGCGGGCACGTAAACCGGCTCCGGCGGCAGATCGCGCAGCGACGACTGCGCGCAGCCACTTACGCCAAGCACCAGTAACCCTACGATGATGATGTCTCTGATCATGGGTGACGATTACAGGTTGTTGTTGGCGAAGCGCAGCATGCCGTCGACCGCCTCGATCGCCTTTGAGTTGACCTCATAGGCACGCTGCGTCTCGATCATGGCCACCATTTCTTCGACCACGTTGACGTTTGAGCTTTCGAGTGCGCCCTGGATCAACTGACCATTGCCCTGCTGCGAGGGAATACCCACCTGCGGCGGTCCGCTCGATGTCGTCTCACGGAACAGGTTCTCACCGATGGCTTGTAAGCCCGACGGATTGAGGAACCGCGCAAGCTGCACCTGCCCGATTGCCTGGGCCTGCGCCTCGCCGAACACCTGCACCGACACCGTGCCATCTGCACCAATCGTGATGGTCTGGGCGTTCTGCGGAATAGCGAGCTCCGGTTGTAGCCGATAGCCACTCGAATTGACCAATACGCCTTCGGCAGAAATCTTGAATCCGCCATCGCGCGTGTAACCGAGCGTTCCATCCGGCTGCAGGATTTGGAAGAAGCCCTCGCCACTAATGGCGAGGTCAAAGGAGTTCTGCGTCTGGATCAGATTGCCTTGGGCATGCAGCTTTTCGGTGGCCACCACGCGAGTGCCGGTGCCGAGCAGCAAGCCCGTAGGCGCCGTGGTGTCGGCAGAGGTCTGTGCACCACCCTGCCGAACGCTCTGGTACAGCAAATCTTCAAAGGTAGCGCGGTCGCGCTTGAAGCCCGTCGTGTTGACGTTGGCCAGGTTGTTGGCGATCACGGTCATACGGGTCTGCTGGGCGTCAAGGCCCGTTTTTGCGACCCAAAGAGCTGCTTCCATTTTTATCTCTCCTTACCGTGTTTACTGGTTGATACGCGCCAGCGAATGGCTGCGCTCTGCCAAGTCACTCGCTTGCTTGAGTACCTTGACTTGCATTTCGTAACGACGACTCATGCTGATCATGTCGACCAGGCTCGAAAACAAGTTGGCATTGCTGCCCTCGAGTGCGCCGCTAGCCACCGCCGGCGTCTCCGCCAACGGAAAGGCCTGCCGGTTCTGCGCGTCATACAGACCGTCGGTGCGCAGCGTCACCTGTGTCGGGTCGGCCTCCACCACCTGCAGCCGGGCGATCGGCTGAAACACAACCGCGTCACCCCCGACCTGCTTCGCGAACACAGTGCCATCGGGGCCGATCTTGATTTCAGACAGATCGGGAACGTTGATTGGCCCGCCCGCATCGCTCGCCATTTGCTCGCCGGAGCCGATGCGCAAGCTCCCATCGGCCGCAACGGACAAGTCGCCGCGCCGGGTGTACGCGAGCTCGCCCTTCTCGGTGAGCACAGCGAACAACTGATTGCCCGTAAGTGCCACATCAAGCGCACGGCCTGTGGTCATCATCGGACCGGCGGTCATATCGACATTCGTCGACGGCTTGACCACGGAGACGAATCGACTCTGAAAGCCGTCGCCGTCGTAACGGTAAGCCTCAGTGGCGGCCGCGTACGCCCGCTTGAAGCCCACCGTGCTGACGTTGGCGATTTCATTTGAAATCTGCTGCACGCGCTGATCAATGAACTTTTGTCCACTCAGCGATGTGAAAATCAGCCTATCCACGCGCGAAAGCCCTCAGTAGATCAACCACGAATATTGACGATGGTGCTGGTCAGGTTGGTCGCCGTCTCAATGGCCTTGGCGTTCGCCTGGAAGTTACGCTGAGCGGTGATCAGGTTGACGAGCTCCTCAGTCAGATCGACGTTGGCGCGCTCAAGCGCACCACCCTGAATCGTTCCGTAGCCGTCAGAGCCTGCGACGCCCACCACGGCATCGCCGGAGTTCGAGGTCGCCACGTAATTCGCGTTACCAATCTGCTTCAAGCCGTTCGGGCTCGCGAAGTTGGCGAGAATCAGCTTGCCCAACGCTTCCTGCTGGCCGTTGGTGTAGTTCGCGCGGACCGTACCGGCCGAGTCGATGCTGATGCCGTCGAGTCGGCCGGAGGTGAAGCCGTCCTGCGTCAATGACAGCACCGAGAAGGGCTGCGAGTACTGCGTCGAGAACTTACCGTAGTCGACGTTCAGCACGATCAGGTCGGCGCCGTTTTGCGGATCGAACGGGGTGTATTGCGCACCCTCCTTAGGCGATACGAGCTTACCGGCCGTATCGAAGGTCAACTGACCCTTACTGAGGTAGATCGGCGCGTAGTTCGGCAAGCTCTCGGGCTTTTTGGTCGTTTCGGTACCGTCCTTATCGATGTACAACAGGTTGCCGTCGGCATCCTTCGCCTGCACCAGCACGGTCACTTCGGGCACGCTGCCGCGCACCTGGGTGGTCGAGCTAAGGCCGAAGTTCGGGTGACCGTTGACGTTAATGAACGACTCTTCGGAGGTTGTTCCGGAGGTGAACTTGAACCGGGCGTTGTCCGGGTCGTATTCGACCTTGACGCCACTGACGGCCTTGCCGGTCGGGCCTGCAATCGCATTGATCCGATCCTGCAGCGCTTGGGCAAACGTCGTGCCGGTGTAAGCACCGGGGGGGATGCGGATTGAACCGTCGATACCATCAACCGTGACGTTGACAATATTGTCGTTCGAAGTAACCGAGAACGTGCCTGTGATGTCGATACCGGCCTTGCTGCCAGTGGTAACCGCCGGCTTGGACGAGAGACCCGTGCCCGCGGAGGAAACGATTTCCGTGGCGAACTCTTCTGAGATACCCAGAATGTTGGCGGCGCGGTCGTTGTCCGACACCGAAACTTTGATTAACGACTTCTCGCCCGTTGTACCCGAGGCGAAGACGAACCTGCGCTGATCCTTCAGGTAGTCGACACGAATGCCGTACCGACGCTGATCTTCGTTGAGAATGTCGTTGCCGTTCGGGCGCAGTTCACCCGCCACCAAGGCACCTTGAGTGGTACCGGCACCCACCGCGGTGAAATCACCCGTGGCTGGGAATCCGAGCACGTCGTTGGCCTTGGGGGTTGCGCCGTCGGCATCCAAGGGCCCAAGTACCTTCAAGCTTTGGATCTTGAAGGAGTTGTCGTTGGGCTTGAAGGTGAAGGAGCGTGCACGCGGGTCGTATCCAACCCGAATGACGCCTGCGCCGATGTGCGAATCCACCTCGCGCTGCACGGCAGCCACCAGATCGTTGGCCGCATTCGCTGCGTTAGGGCTGTAGGTCTCGAGCGACGGAAGCCGCATCTTGATGCCATTTTCAAGGGCATTTGCGCGGGTCTTTCCGGCTCCGACCAGACCGGCATTAAGCGCGTTTGCAGTGTCCGCGTAAGCGGTGCGCAGCGGGCTATCAACCGGCAGATTATCGAGATCGATTTCGGCGAAAAGCCGAAAGTCGCTGTTCGCCGGGGCCGAAATGCTCGTGTAGCGATCGTCACCGTAGGCGTTATTGATGGCCTTGGTGAGCTCGGCGGCAAGCTCGGTGCCCGTCAAAGCCTGGCCGCGCAGCTTGTCGGGCAGCGAGATGGTGATCGGATCCGAGTCATCCACGGAGATCTTCAGGATGCCGCGATTGCTCAAACCCTTCTGCTTTTCAACCGACGTGCCGATTGTCAACGGCGTAGCACTCGCAAAATCGGCGCCGGTGAAACCGCCGCCCTGCGCTTTCATGGTGTTATTGACGGTGATCGTAAACGTCTCGTCACCGTCGATATCGTAGAAACTCAGGGAGCCATCCAGTGCCTTACCCGCATACCCAAGCCCAAGCGAGGCCAACGCCGCCTGCGCTGTCTGCGCCGCTGCGCCGCCAGTGGCGATAGTTGCCGTGCCCGACAGCAGGGTGTCGATGTCTTCCGCACGCAATGATTTGCCCGTCGCCGCATTGGCGGCCTGGCTGTGAAATGTCAGCGTGCGGCTCACAGCAGCGGCGCCCGTGCCCTTGGTCAGCGTAATCGAGTACTGCTGTGCCGGGGTACCGTCGCCCGACGTGGAAATCGACGTAGTCCAACTACCGCTCGCAGTGGTGCTGACTTCCGACGTGCCGATGCGAATCTTATTACTGTCGGTGCTACCGAAATCGAATCCGCTGGCCCGGTCAATGAAACCGCCAGTTAATTTTGCTGGAGTCGAGTTGACCTTGTTGGTCTGATCGTTCAGGTAATACAACGGGTGCGGCGCGCCGGCGTTGAACGTCGGATCAAACTCGGTCGGATCGGTCGTCTGCTGACCGAACTTGTCGATGTAGAGCGTCTCGCTCTTGTCGGTCTTGGCGTTAAGCAATGCCGGCTTAATTTCACGATCACCGACGTAGATGTAGGTTTGCCACTTGTTGGTGGGGTCTTCGATCGTCGCGTTCGACACCTTGACGTAGTAAATCGTCGCGATCGAGGGGTTGCCGAGGGAGTCAAACACCGTGATCGAGGTCGATCGGTTGAAGGTGTTGGGATCGTTTCGGTCGAACCGATAAACTGCAGCGCCCGACTTGTACTCCTCCTGCTGCGGAATGATTTCTGCGTCGGCAGGCAGGTTCACACCGAGGTCGATCTTGGAAGACGCTCGCGGCAGACCCGCGGTGCTCGGCAGCTGCAGCGACTTAGCAGAGCTGAGCCCGGTGGCGACGACGGATCCGTCGTCGTTGACCGGAAAGACCTGGACGAACTGTCCCGAAGAGTCCACCACATAACGATCGTTGTTGACGCGGAACGAACCGTTGCGCGTGAACACCGTCTGGTTCGATGTAAGGTTGGGCTTAAGAACGAAGAAGCCCTGCCCCTGGATCGCCATATCGAGCGAGTTCTGCGAGAACGCAACGTTACCCTGCGAGAACTCCTGCGCCACGCCCTTCAGCAGCACGCCTTGGCCGATCGATCCCGACGCGTTCTGCAGGGGCGACGTCGCGAAAATATCGCCGAATTCGGCACGGGCTTTCTTGAAGCCGATCGTACCCACGTTCGCGATGTTGTTACTGACGATACCCAGTTCCGCTGTGGCGGCATTGAGACCGGTGAGAGAGGTGTAAAACGACATGGTGCTTTTTCTCCGAAACGTCGTGCAGCGTGCACGTCAACGCAATGTGGTGACTTGTGAGAGCGGAACTTGGCTTCCGTTCTGCAGATTCAGTGTGACTTCCTGTCCGTTCATCGAGACGCTGGTCACGGGCGTGTACAACAACGCCTTGGCCGCCTCGATCTTGCCGGCGCGAGAAACCGCAACCTCGACCTGATAGCGCCCGGGCAACGCGTTTTTTCCGCCTGGAAGTGATCCATCCCAGGAGAACGGATAGTCCCCTGCGCCCGCAGGCCCGAGCTCATAGCTTTCCATGACCTGGCCCACGGCATTGCGGATGTAGACCACTGCACCGTCGACGGGCTCGGTGATCCGCACGGCACCGTCGAGCGCCTGCCCTTCGCGCAATTCGCCGTAGTTGCTCGCCGAGAGCACCGAGCGACCGATCAGCGAGCCGCTCGAGAGCATTCGGTTTGACGACATCTGATCCGCAAGCGCCTTGAGCTGCGTAGCCATCTCACCGACCGAGTTGACCGTCGAAAACTGCGCCATCTGACCCAGAAACTCGCCGTTCTCCATCGGAGCAAGCGGGTCCTGGTTCTTCAACTGCGCGGTCATGAGCTTCAGGAACTCCGCCTGACCGAGCGAGGTCGAGCGGGCGGACTCCTTATCTCTTTCTGCTTCGTAGCTGGAGACGCCTGAGGGAAGTTCCGTACGGGCGGAGGATGGAATTGTTGTGGCTACCATGGCTGTCTAGATCACTTGGTGTTCATGTCGATCGTGCGCATCATCAACTCACGAGCCGTGCTGGCCGTGGTAAGTGCGGTTTCATACGAACGCGCGGCATCGAGCATGTCGGTCATTTCCTCGAGGGGATTGACGTTCGACCGGTACACATAGCCCTCTTGATTCGCCAACGGATTCTCCGGATCGAACAGTTGCTGATTGACCCGCCGGGTTTCAGCGATGGTCTGGACCTTTACGCCAAAACCGCTCTGCAACTCGTTGGTGGCGTTTTCGAGCACAGCCGTAAACACTGGGCGCTTCGCCCGATAAGCCGACTGCGCACTTCCCGAAACGGTTTCGACGTTCGCCAGGTTGGAGGCGATGGTATTGAGTCGAACCGTTTGGGCGTTTAGTGCACCGCCAGCGAGTTTGAAGACGTTCGTGAGTGACATACCCTATCTCCCGTAGTGCGTCGTTTAATCGCCCCGATACGCCTTGCGCATTCCTGAAAGCGCTCCTTCCGAAAAGCGCAGGGCGGCCAGGTAGCGGCCAGCAGCATCACCAAAGGCGGCTTCTTCAATGTGTGTCTCCACTGTGTTGCCATCGCGCGCGGGGGCGAGCGGTATGCGGTATCGGAGTGCATCGCGCGTCAACTGATCAGGCTCGGCGATGTGTTCGGGCTGAGTGACTGCAAGACGCATGTCATCACCCGCTTCACGCAGCGCCTGTCGGAAATCCACATCGCGAGCGCGATAACTCGGCGTGTTGGCATTTGCGATGTTTCCCGAGATGATTTCGAGGCGCCGCGCTTGTACTGCGGCGGCCGTCGGAAAAATCCCAAGTGCACGATCGAACTGCGACATATTTTTCAGCTCCACTCGACTGCGTCCGCAGGGTGTGGAGCAAAAGCCGTGCCAGTTGCCGAAACAGCGTGCATTCGGCTTTTTTCAGCGTAACTGGCACACGGACCGGCAAAGTTCGCCCTCTCGTGCGCCGACACAGCGGCAAACCTTTGCCGGTTGAGGGGCGAGCGGCAGGCGGTGCGTTGCCGGTGCGAGTCGTCATCGGCAATGACTGCCTCCGACTTATATATATGCACCACTGCGCGTCGTAGCCGCGCTTCAACCGGGATAAAACCTCGATTTGAGGCCGAATATCCGCCCTTCAGGACATGTCGAGGTCCGCGGTGCCGCTGACGGATTCCCGTTGGCACGCCCTTTGCTTTAACTCCCTGCCGACCATTTGGCCGGCGAGATTCCGACGGAGACCCACAATGGCTCTTGTGATTAATACGAACATCGCCTCGATCCAATCTGAGCGTGCCCTGGCACTCAACCGCGGCAGCATGGAACAAGCCATGCAGCGACTGTCCTCGGGTAAGCGCATCAACAGCGCCTCCGACGATGCGGCCGGCATCGCGGTGACACAGCGCATGCGCAACCAGATTCAGGGTCTCAATATGGCCATCCGCAATGCTGGCGATGGCATTTCGATGGCGCAGACAGCTGAAGGCGCCATCGACGAAATCCAGAACATGCTGCACCGCATGCGTGAGCTGGCCGTACAGTCGTCGAACGGAACCTACACGGGAGAGGATCGCAGCTTCCTCAGCGTCGAGTTCAACGAACTCGTCAAGGAAATCCGCCGCGTCTCCAACCAGGCTGCTTGGGATGGCGATCTGAAACTGATCAGCGAAGATGCCAAGGCCATGAACGTGCAGGTCGGCATCTCGGCTGCGGATTACATCAAGATTCCGCTTGGCCCCCTCACCATCGAGGATCTGAACCTCGCCGAGCGCACGACGGTCAACAACACGTCCGGCGCGCAGATCGACACCTGGAATCTCAACGCATCGACAGTGGGTGTCACGACGTCGGGCGTATCGGGCGCTCAAGTGCTCGATGCCAACCTCAACGTCATCGACGTCAATTTCACGGATGCGCCGCTGCCCAACTTCGAACTGAAGCTGTGGGATGGCACGCGCAAAACCGACGGCACACCGAACCCCACCGGAACGGCGACCCTGACGGCCGCTGGCGTCACCAGCGTGTCGGATCTCGTCAAGCAGCTGAAGGGGCACGTGAACTACGACCCTACCACCTGCGACATCCAGAACGTGGGCGGCCAGCTAAAGGTGGTGTGGAAGATCCTCGGCAGTCCGATGCCCTCCGGTACGCCGGCGCTGCAGTGCACGAACGCCAGCGACGCCACCCGTGCCAGCGATAAGTACCAGGATTTCACCAAGACGACGATGTCTGCAACATCGAAGGTGGACTTGTCGGGCACGCAGACCGACTATATCCCGCAGTCGTTCGATCTCAGCGGCTTCACCTGGCACGATGCCTCGGTGCCGACCAGCCCGCCGAATTTCTTCGAGTACCGGGTGGGTGCGCGGACTGTGTCTGCGCACAACGTCACCAGCATCGAAGATCTGCGCAAGCAGTTCAAGGAAGACAGCGATTACGAGTTCATCCGCAAGGAAGCCGGCCTGCCGGATGGCTACGAGCTATTCGATGTGGCCAGTGGCACGACGCTGACGGCCAAGTTTGGCCAATACGCGCAAAACCTCGGACAGCTCCGCTACTCCGAGAGCAACGTCAATATCGCCAACACGCAGGATGCGATCACGGCGCTCGACTACATCGACAAGGCGCAAACGGTGGTCAACACCATGCGTGCCGAGATGGGCGCGACGATGAGCCGCATCGAGTACACCATCAACAACCTGATGAACATTGTCGAGAACACCGAAGAGGCCAAGTCGCGGATCCTGGATACGGACTACGCGAAGGAATCGGCCGCACTCGCCAAATCTCAGGTGCTCGCACAGGCGGGCACGGCGATGTTGGCGCAGGCGAACCAGTCTCAGCAGTACGTGCTGAACCTGCTGCGACAGGGCTGATCGGTCATCGGTGTAATGCGGTTGTCCATTCGTCATCGTCGCCTACTCGTCGCACTGCTGCTCGCAGGCGGCGGGCCGTCGGCCTTCTCGCTCGAGCGAAGCTTGGCCGAAAGTGCCGAGGCGTTCGCGGCCAGATCACTCGGCGTGCCCGAGGCGAGCGTGCGCGCGCAGTCCATCGATCGGCGCCAGCGCCTGGGCAGTTGCGCGGGAGAGTGGCTCTGGCGCTTTGCGTTCGACAGCACGCAGACGGTGCAGGTGGAGTGCCCGGGTGATCCGAAATCAAGACGCTTCGTGGCGATTTCGGTAAGTGCACCCCGCGAGGCCGCATCGGCGGCACCCGCCTCCGCCATGATGGTCGTGGTCGACCGTGATTTGCCTTACGGGCATGTGCTGACTGACCGCGATGTGCGACTCGAAACGCGACGCGCGACATCGCCAGGCGCCTCGGTCGCCTTCACGTCGATCGAGCCCGTTCTCGGTCAATCGCTCACCCGCCCGCTTGGGGCAGGTACCCCTGTGGGCCGAGCCGACCTGCGGCTCGGTACCGTGGTCAAACGCAACGCGTTAGTTCACGCGTGGACCGAGTTCAACGGCGGCCGGGCCTCAACCAAGCTGCTGGCCCTCGGGCCCGGTAAGGTTGGCGAGTGGATCGAGCTCGAAAATCCACAGAGCGGTCGAAAACTGAGGGGTGAGGTCCAAGTCGATGGGTCGGTACGGCTCGGGGTGCGCGATGCGGCTAAAGTTACGGCCAGTGTGGTCGACTGATAGGTCGCAGGAAAAAGGATCAAGCCCATGACCATCGATAAAACCATCAATCCTTGGCTCGGACGTGCCGTCGAGCAAACTACTACCCGGCCCGCCAAGCCTAATGGCACGGTTAAATCGGATGCCGGCCTCAAGCCGAGCGCCCGACCCACCAGCGCTGCCGAATTCATCAGCGTCTCGCCGGCGGCAAAAGGGATCATTCAGGCCGTTCGCGACACCAGCGACGACGCGGCCGGCTTCGATCCGGCCAAAGTGGAGGCCATTCGTCGGGAGATCGCCGAGGGGCGGTTCCCCTTGGATGCCGACAAACTCGCTCGGAAGTTCCGCGAACTTGAGGAGCAGCTGGGAGATCTCGGCTGAGAGCTGCCATGAGCGCCACGCCCTCCACTTTCGAAGAACTCGAAGCACTGTGTCAGCGCATCTGCCACGTGTTGGAGCGCGAGAATGCCATTCTGCGCAGCCGTAACGGCTTGATCGGCGAAGGTATCGAGGAACTCGAAGGCATTCAGGCCGAGAAAGACTCGAGCATCGCCCTGTTGGAGCGAGCCTCCAGAGACGATTTGTGCATCTCCGAGTCGAGGCGCTCACCGGAGCGGGCCGAACGGGTCCGAATGGCCATCGGGCGCTGCAAAGACCTGCAGATGCGCAATCACCAGATTTTTTCCCGCGTGGTTTCGGCCCAGCGCAAGATCATCTCTGTTCTCCGCCAGCCGGAGGACGACGTCAATCTCTACGATCGCGCAGGCCGAAGCCGTGATTACGGTGTGGCGCATCGGAGCGAGCTGGCCTGATTCAGCGAGCTATCTAGCCATCCGGCTCGCGACCTTCCATCCAGTAAACCCACGCAAGGACGACCGCCACCGCGCGGTAGACATCCTCCGGGATTTTTGTACCCACCGGTAACTCAGCCAGCCGGGCCGCCAGCATCTTGTCGCGCATGATGGGGACGCCCTGTTTTTGCGCTTCCCGCACGATCTCCTGCGCCATGAGTTCGCGGCCCGTCGCCACGATGAGTGGTACCGGATGAGTCCCGTATTCAAGGGCGACAGCGCGTTGTTGGGTGTCAGGGGTCATATGAATAGTCACACCCGCACAGACTGCAAACGCCCGACGTAATCACCGCTCGGTTGCTCCGGTTCGCGATCGATAACCGCCCAGCGAGACAGGACCAAACCCGCCTCCTCGAGTCGACGGGATAATTCCTCACGAGACCGTGCCCATCTACCCTGTTCCTCGGCGGTATCAGTGAGTACCGTGACGCCCACTCCATGTACGCCGAGCTGCTCGATCCGCAGATCGATGTCGCCGAACGGTAACGATACGCCCACCAATCGGATTCGCCACGGATCCGTTCGACGTTCCTCTCGCCCATCACCGCCCGAGTAATCGAGCCCGTCACGATCGACATCCTGCTGCAAGGTCACCCACCACGCACCGACCCCATCGGGGGCAGGCATGACGAACGAGAGCAAGGTTCCGCCCGAGCGTTTGGCAAGGCCAGCGGCGCTTTGCAGTCCGACCAATTCGTCGAGCGCCGCCCACGCCTCGACTGCGCCCCCCTGTGATCCGCGTTTGTCGATAGCCTCGAGCAATTGTCGCTTGACGTCAGCTGCCGGCACCGGTCGCCGTTCCCGAAGCTTCGATTCGAAGAACAAGCCGCTGTCGGCGACGGCCGCAGAGAGAGCTTGCATGAGTGTGGCGAGACCGCCATTGCCGCTGGATGCCGCGGCGACACCTGGTGCCCCAGACCCCACGGCGGCGACCCCGACGGCAGGGGTACCCGAAGCCCAAGACGCCAGGGCCGACGGCAGGTGCAAGCGCTGCGACAAGTGACGCACCGCACCGGTCGAGACGGCGGACGATACCGACCGCGCGGCAGAGAACAGCGCTTGGGTGCCCAAGACCTCCGCCGTTTCGTCAACGGCTGCCCTTGAAGCGGCGATGTTGCCGGCCGCCGGCGGCGCGCCCCCCACGCGGGCGATTGCCGCGCCGGCCAGCGGCAAAAGTGGCACCAGGGTCATCGCACCGCTCAAATCGCGGGCTACCAACATCGACATGCGCGAGTATTCAGAAACACCCGGTATCGGTCGACTGGTGAAGAAGTGGTCGCCGACCCGAAACACGAGTTCATCGTTTTGTACCCGAACGGCGGCCGTCAGTACCGTGCCAGCCTCCCAACGGGCCGCGGCGCCGATGGCCGATGGCACAGGAATGGCGCGATCGGTCAACGCGACGACGCCTGGATCCGATCCAGGTAACTGCGGAGGTAGGCCAACGGGACTTAGCATGGACATAGAACAGTCGTCGCTTCGCGAAGCGGCTTGAGAAAACCGTGATCCAGTATAGTCAGAGACAGCACAACAGGATTGAACAGTCGATGCCATCGATCGCCATACGCCACCTGCCCCCCCCTCCCCGACCCGGCTCATCGCCGCTGGCGTCTGTCGCACTGGTCTGCCTTGCGGCCTGTGCGCAACTGCCAACCGCCTCGGCGGCTCAACCCGTTGCCCCCCCTGACCCTCGCTCGCGATCCGTGCCGGAATTACTGTGCACCGGCTCGCGCGCCACCACCGTCGCCCACGACACGCTGGAGGCCGCCTCGGAGGATGCCCCGCTGCGGCTGCGAATCAACGGTAACTTGCTGTATCTCGGTCAATCCACCAATGCTGAAAAATTCGTCGGCTTGATCTCGAGAGCCGATAAGCGTCGTTGGACCGCGGGAACCGGCACGCTGATTCTTGACGATGCGCTGCAGAGCGGCGTGTGGGTCCGGCTTGAGGCAGCCTCGACGCGGATCGCATCGGTGCGCTGTCAACCGCTGCCCCCGTCACCGTAAGCGCGCATGCTCTTCAGTACGCCCAAGCGGCAATGGCTCGGCCCGTTACTGGGCGGCGTTTTGCTGAGCGCCCTCTTGAGCAGCTGCGGTGGCGGAGGCGGCAGCTCCGAAGGCAACAGCGACTCGGGCCAATCGCCCGTCTTGACCGGATCCATTGCCGATTTCGGCGTCGCGGGACTCAGCTACTCCACCCCCACCGTCTCTGGCACCACCGGCTCACGCGGATCCTACTCCTATCGTTGCACCACAAGCTGTGAGGCACTGACCTTCAAACTCGGCGGTATTACTTTCGGCACTGCAACCGCCGCACCAACGTTGACCCTGCGCGAATTGCAAGGCGGACTCGAAGGTGGCGTGTTATCCGAGGCCACTATTCGACGCGTCCAATTATTGACCTCGCTCGATGCCGATGCCGAGCCAAGCAACGGCATCACCGTCCCGCAAGAGGTCGCAGCGTCTCTCGCCACGCGCGCGATCGACTTCAATGCGACTTCGTTCGACGCTGACCTCGAGGCGCTGCTGACTTTCCTGCGCGGGGACAACCGGTTGAGCAGCAGTTACCGGGCCGGCCTTAGAGCCCCGACTCGCGCCATCGCCCGCGCACTCGCTGAGCAATTTGAGGCGCTCGCCAGAGGGGTTTTCGTGGAAACACCGACCGGCGCCAATTCCGTCGTGGAGCAACTCCGCAAGTACGTGGTGCGGCACCCAGACGCATTACTCGTCCCTTACGCGGGCGCATCGTCTGCGCTGAAGACAAATTACCCCCAAGGACTGAGGGCCGCCGTTGGCGCGGGGTTGACCGTCGCCAGCGACAGCTCTGCAGCCAATATCCGCCTGCGCGTTGTCAGCTCGCGGGGCATCGCCGTGACGACTCCACGATTTTTTGATGGCACCAGTGCACGCGCTGCCAGCATCCTCCTCGACTCCGCCGCCAGCGGCGGACCGAGCGTCGGCATCATCGCCTTGTCACCGACGGGTGCGGAGCTCAATTCGCTCACGGCACTTCGAACCACTGATGGCGCCAGTTTCTCCGGTCGCCCGACACCGACCGATTCCTCGGGCAGCGACGGCGCACGCAACCTCGATGAAACTCTACAACCGCGCAACCCCGAATTCGACCAGCGTGGACTCGATCTCGCAGGCGTCGCCGAAGGCGAAAGCAACACGACGTGGCTGTGTGACCGACGCGGTCCGTTTCTGCTGCAGATCGACGCCTCGGGGCGCGTGGTGCAGCGAATTGGACCGGCTGGTAATGCTGGCGCACTGCCCGACGTCGTTCGACGCCTTCCTGCCATCCTCGAGGCGCGGCAGGCGGATCTCGGTTGCGGAGGATTGGCGACCCGAACGAGCAGCGGCGAAATCCTGATGGCCGTCGGCGCAGCGCTCGACGTTGCTGGTCGTACCGCGAACACTGCGCGTCTCATTAGGCTCGTGGCGCTCAACCCGAGAACGAATGCTGTCAGGCAATTTGCCATGCCCATCCGGGACAATGAGAGCGCGCTACGAATCCTTGATCTCGAATCTTTGAGCGAGCAGCGCGTACTGGCCTTGGTCCGATATCGCGAGGGCAACCCGACAGGCCCCTACCGCTTCGAAATCCGCACCATAGATCTGACTACGGCAAGCGACGTGTCCACCAAAACACTGAGCGGCGGCGCCAACGCAGGGCTCGCGCTCGAATATGGATCTCTATCGGAGGTCGTGGCGAGCGGGGTTACTCTCGCAACGGTGGCCTCCATCGTGGAACTCGGCAGTCTTGGTTGGATCGCCGAGAACGCCGAAGGACTGGCGCGAGTCGATGCCAACACTCTCGTTGTCGTTAGTCAATCGAACGGCGGAATCACCAGTCGTTTACTCGGTGGCAGCAGTTCTCTGTCTGTGGGCGAACATCAGGTCGATCGCAACGGCGTGATCACTCCTCGCGCGACCGGCAGCAGCACCGCACCGACCTTTGAGTTGCTGCCGATGCCGGCTGAGGCGCGACAGACAGTGTTGTGGTCGATAAAACTCCGCAGCGCCGTGAACTGACCGATTACGGCGATGACGAGGGCACACACTCGGCGCCGCCGCGCTTAAGTGCCGCACACAGCAGGTCGCCCTGCTCTTTCGAGGCTAACACCAGCCGCAGTCGATACAACGATGAGCCCTTGACCGGGCGCGAATCGATGCGTGGTTCAAAGCCCTGTAATTCGACGAACGAGCGTTGCATACGCTGCCACGACTGTCGGGCTGCTGCGTTCGAGGAGAACGCACCGAGCTGAATTACGTAGTCGGCCCGCACAGGCACGCTGGCTGGAGCGCTCGCCTCCGTCGGCAGAGTCGGCACACTCGCCGACGCAGCGTCGTCGAGCGGCGCGGGTGCCGCCGGCGACGTGGCGGGCGAATCGACCGGAGCTTGCAGCTTCAGCAGCGCCTCGCGGCGACGCGTCGCCAGCTCAGACCATACGCCATCCGCATGCGCAGCCAAATATGCCGAATATCCGTCTATGGAGTTCGTGCGGCGCGCCACCAACCAGTCGCGCTGATCGACCAATGCATCGCGCCGAACACGCGCCTCGGCCGCCCGCTGGCTGCGAGGATTCTTCTGCAGGTAGCTATCGTAGGCGTCAGGGGTATCGGTTTTGACCGCCTCCTCCCAGCCATCGTCGCGGGTAGAGCAGCCCAGCAGCGCCACTGCAAAGAAGGTGCCGAGCAAGGCGCACGATAATGCACGAGCGACTTGGTTTGCCGACGAGACGCTCTTCACAAACAGCTCCTAAAGCGATTCCACGGCGTGAATTGTACATGTCCCGATCGCTCGGGCTCGGTGTCGAAAAATCGACGCTTGCCCCGGGTGTCATCAGGCAATAACGTACGGTCTCAGCTTTTTCCCGCTGCCGAGGATCTACGCGGATGAGCGCTATCAAAATCGCCCACGTCAAAGCCGCCGGAACCGAATTTGTATTCGTACCGCTCGCGGCGGAAGTGGCTAGGCTAGCCACCGCTGAACAGGGGGCCGTGTTCGCTCAGGTGAGGGAGATTTGTCACAGCGCGGGACTCGCCGGCGTGGTGGTTCCCGTCTGGCGCGGCGCCAACGGCTTGGCATTTTTAGCCGACAACAAACTGCAGCCTCTGCTCGCCCGTTTTTTAACCGTCGAGTTCCTGCGGAAAAATCTCAATCGGCAACTCACCGCCGCCCTCTCGCCGCTGCTTACGCGATTGACGACGGACCCGCTGGCGGAGCCGATCCTGCGACCGCCCGCCACCCAGGCCCCCGCCGCTGCCGCGGCCCCCGCTGCCGCTGCCGCCGCGGGCGCCCACCCCCCCGCCTCGACCGCTACCCGAGCCGCGCATACGGCCCCCGCGAATTGCCTCAAGACCATGCTGTTTTCCGATCTCGTCGGCTCCACGCAATTGAAGCAACAGTACGGCGACGCCGAGTCGATGGCACTGATCCGTCGGCATCACGAGGAAGTTCGAAAGCTTCTAGCCAGCACCGCGACCGGGCAAGAGGTCTCAACGGCGGGCGATTCGTTCTTCATCGTCTTCGCGACTCCCTCGGAGGCGGTTATGTTCGCCCTCAAGTGGCAGGATCTGACCCGTCGCCTTGCGGAGGCCGAGCAAGTACCCATACAAAATCGCATCGGCATCCACGTCGGCGAAGTTGTGGCCGATACCCACAAGGTCGCCGGCAAGGAGATCGATTTCAATGGCATCCAGGTGGATACGGCGGCCCGAATCATGTCTCTCGCACAGGGCAATCAAGTCTTGTTGTCGAAGTTCGCCTTCGAGAATGCCCAGCAGATGCTTGAGGGCATGGAAATCTCGGGCATCGGCCATCTCACGTGGAAGGCGTACGGGTTATACGAAGTCAAAGGCGTAAAGAACCCGCTGGAAATCTTCGAAGTCGGCGAAACCGGATTTGCGCCCCTGCGTGCGCCGCAAGATACGGAGAAAGCCAAGCGCGTTTCCAGAGCGTGACGCCTTCGGCCCCCTCCGCACAGACGCTTCCGTAACCAAGAGCCAACACCCTTGCCACCCGCCCCCATAGTTCTCGACGATGCAGTCATCCGCGTCCTCGGCGAGGTCAGTCTGTTTTCTGGCCTTACACGGATGCAGTTGATTTGGCTGTTAAGTGCAGTCACGCGCTTCGATGTGCCCGCCAATGGGCTTTTTTTCGACGAAGGTGAAGCGGGCGACAAACTCTATGTGCTGATCGTTGGCTCGGCGGTGGTCGAGAAGGCTAACGGCGGCTCGTGGCACACTTTAGCGACACTGCGCCCAGGGGAAACCTTTGGCGAAATGGCTGTGGTAGACGGCCTGCCCCGTTCAGCGCGCGTGCGCGCAAGCGTCGATAGCGTTGCTCTCGGTCTAAATCGTATGAAACTCGAAGGCTCGGCTGAGGTCGCCGTAGTGGTCTACCGAAACATCGCCATAATGCAAACCCTGCGCCTTCGCTCGGCCAACCAACGCGCCAATGCACTCGCTTGAGCAGACCACTTCATGAGTGATGGCGAACAACAAGTCGATTATTTTGAGTCAGACACAAAACTCAGCGAATGTCGTCGCCAGAGTGATCAACTCGAGTACTTCTCGCATGCGTATTGCCAACTCTACGGTGAATGGCGAGACGCCTCGGCACGGTTGGCGGAAATCCAGAAGACGCAGCCCTTACTGATTGCACTGGCCCTTCTCGCGGGTGCCGTGCTTTTGATCATCGCGGCGTACCAAGGAAATAACGCCATCTCTGCAGCGGTAGCGATCGTAACCGCCAGCATCGTATATGCCGTCATCGACCGAACACGCCGGGAGTCGCTGCGTCACGATGAGATTCGGCGCGCGAAGGAAAGCTTTGGCGTATCACTCTATCTGGCGGGAGTCGATCTGTCCTTGTCAATCCTTGAGGAGTCGATTTCCAAAGACATTTCCGGCCACTGGGGCTTCAACGACAAGTACGCTACGTGGCGCGATCGTCAACTGAACAACGTATTTTTTAGAGTCTACGGCGTCGTCGTACCGAAAGAAGTCATCCAGACGATATGTCGTCGGCCTGCCTGATGCGTCAGGTGCGACCGCGGTCAGGACTGACCCAGGTGGCCCTTAGCCCACGCCGTCTCATAGCCACCATCGGGTAAGCCACCACGGTCGTTGCGGTCTGCAGCAACCAGAAGACCAACGGATACCAAATGAGATGCGCCACGATTGAACCGATTTCCGGATCGTAGCGCTTATCCAGCGCAACACCGACCGCCATCTGCGTAATACCACAGCCTGCCAGAACCAAACCGGCTGAGCCTAGACCCCAGTCAAGCGACCCTGTGTCACCTGAGAGAAGCGTGACGACGAACGCCCCAAGGCCGTAGAGCGTCGTCGCCACCAATAGGTAACTCCACGCGACACTCAGCAACATTTCCGCCATCAGAAAACGCAAACTAATGGGCGCTGGCATCCATAGCGTTTCCACGTTCCGCGCCATCACCTGCGCGCCGCCCATTGCCCAGCGCAAGCGCTGCCGCCACAACCCTTTCAGCGTCTCCGGCGTGAGGATAGCGACCAGCGCTCGCGGCTCGAAGGTGGTTCGCCAGCCCGCACGCTGTAACCGCCAAGTAATGTCCATATCCTCGGTGAGCGCATCAAGCCCCCAGTAGTCGACGGCTACGACGGCCGACTTGCGAAAACCAGCGATGACACCCGACAGAGTGAATAGGCAGTCGAACAAGGTCTGAGTGCGCTTGATCATGCCGATCATCGCGGAGTACTCACCGACTTGGATCTTGCCAAGCAAAGTGCCCCGGTTTCGAATTCTCGGGTTGCCCGTGACCGCACCGAGCTCTGAATCTTTCGCCAATGCGGCCGCAAGCCATGCGGGAGCATCGGCATCAATATAGGCGTCTCCATCGATACAAATGAGTATCTCGTGGGCGGTAACCCGCGCCGCCGCCCGAAGCGCCGCCGCCTTGCCTTGATTGACACCGAGAGACAGCACACGCAACCTCGGATCGCTCTTCGCGAGGTCGGCCAGGATTCGCGCGGTGTCATCCGTACTGCCATCATCGACGGCAATCACCTCAAAGTTTCGGCTGTTGATCGCCAACGCCTTGCCGACGGTCGAAGCCAGATGCCGAGCCTCGTTGAAACATGGGATCACGAGACTCACCGGAATATCGAGGGATGCTGCGGCAGGACGTCTGCCCGCACGCTTGCCGACTTCACTGAGCAAGAACCGCGCCGCTCCGCCCAGGGTCCAAGTGACCGACATGACGAGCGGAAAGAGAAACAGAAAGCCCGCGAGTATCGGATTCACGGCGCAGGCAACAGCGGATCGCTGGAACGCCCGGAGAGGGCTTGGCGCATCACAGCCGGATCCGGATGCGACTGGAACAACATATCGGGGTAATAACCCACGTGGATCACCCCGTTCGCGTACAGCATTTCGATGGTTCGCGCCATCTCGAGCGAGGGAATTGGAGCCTGCGCACGCTTCCAATCCACGGACTGCAACTCAAAAATTGTCTTGCGCAGCGCGCCAGGGAACCGTCGCAGACTCTCGAGCAGGTCGAGTTGAAAACGCACGGGATCCGCGGCGCCCTCCATGTACGGCATGGCCATGATGGCCGTGAAATCGTAATGGCGGAGCGAGTTCTCAAGGGCCTGCGCGTACCAGACTTCAGCCCGCGGATTCAACGCCACCTGTGCATAGAGGTTGCGCGCAGTGAAAAGCGCCGGAATATCGCGGCGCATCACCGCCGCGGCTTGGGACGCCAAGTCATCCAATGCGTTGATCTTGAGGACGGTCCAACGCCCCAATAGCTCGTCGTTCGCGGCGATCTCGCGGACGGACCCAGGAAGCCCCCAATCACGGTAGGTAGCCAGGGCCATCTCACTGGAATCTTCCAGATCCGACAGCGTGATGTCGTCATGGAAAATCACTCCCTCGATGCTGGAGTGGTGAGCGAGATCCTCGTAGATTTCAAGAATTGTCTGCCGCCCCAACGCTGAAAAGGGCGACAAACGGTGATATCCCATGTTCACACTGCCACGAGCCGGGCCTGCCTCCGCCCGCACGAGCTGCGCCTGTGCGGGATGCCCCGCCGGCAACTCCCACGCCAACAGCGGCATCCAGGCGTACACCCGACGTACCGGCGTACGCGTACGGATCTCCCACGCGACGTAACTAAATACATCCGCCGTCACCGGAAGATGCCGATTGGGGAAATACACGGCTGCCGCCGAACCATTGGCGTCTGGATCGGAAAACGCCTGTAGGTAGACCACATTGACACCCAGCCAGGCCAAGCGATCTACGAGGTGGTTGACATTGCGCCGCAATTGCTCCGGATTCGGATCGTAGATGTAGTCGAGATCGATATGCGCGATTTTCTGTGGTCGATCGTTTTCGCTAACTCGCGCGTCCCGCAAACGGATCTGATACCGAAGTTCCCCGATATCGGTGTTCGCTTGGATCAAGATGCGCCGCAAACGCAGTAGCGAGACTTCAGCGGCGTTGGCGCCATCCTCTAGAGTCAACCCAACCTGCATGCCGAGTGCGACAGCCTTCTGCTGCATCGTCTCGTTGTAACGACCATACGGCCAAGTCCACACCCTAGGAGTACGACCCGCCCGACGCCGCAGCAGACTCGTCGATTGACGCAGATCCGAAGCGATGCGCGCGGCGTACTCAGGCTCCGTCTCGTAACGTCGAGTTGCAGCATCAAATGACCGTGTCGTGGCTGCAGCCCTGAGGCTTCCCTGCGGATTACCCGGGATGCCATGGTGAAGATCGTGGGTGTGACTGGCGAGCTCGACGAGACCTGAGTCCTGAATTTCACGTAACTGCTGCCAACTCATGAACCGCTCGCGAGACACCGGCCGCCCGTCCAAGTTGATCTGCCCCGCCGCCTCGTGCCAGCTCGTAACGACCGACACCACTGCCGGTATCCGCAGCATTTTCAGCATCGGCCACGCATGCTGGTAGAACGAGGCATAACCATCGTCAAAGGTCAGCAGCACCGGCCGCGCCGGCAACCGCACCCTACCCTCTCGAGCGGCGATTACCTCCTCGACGCTGACGAAGGTGAAGCCGGTGTTTCGCAACCAATCGATATGTCGAACGAACATCGTCGGCGTGACGGCGTACTCGGGTGCGATCGCCTCTGTCGGCGAGGCAATTTCGTGGTACGCCAGAACCAGCAGCGGACGCTGCTCGGACTCTGATTGGCCGAGAGCGAATGAGCTGGAGATCCCGAAGAGGAGCAGCACCAACAAGGTGCGCAGCATGCGAGTGAAATTCAAACTTTGCGATCGACCAGAATGCCGGTCAGACGGTCGATGTTACGGGTGACTTGCAGCGCCTCTTCCGGGGGGATTTGGCGAATCGTTTCCCCGCTTTCGCGATCGCGCACCTGCACCACCACGGTGTTGGTCGCCTTGTCGATGGAGATATCAATCTGCTGTCCCGCCTCGGCCAACCGCTCATTCGCAGCCTCGACCGATTCACGGAAATTTTCTTGCAGCGCCCTAATTGTTGCCTCGGCTTGGCGAGGATCGGGGCTCGAAGGCTCTTGCGGGACGCTGCGGGCGGACTCGACCGGCGCCTTGGGTGGGGCTTGGGTCTGTGGAACCCGAGCAACGTCAAGTTTTACCGCTTCCATAGTGGACTAATCTGCCAAAGCGCCTGAATTTTGTCTACCTTACTCGAGCAGTTTGAAGAGGATCGAAGCCAGGAATCCGCTCAAGGTCGACAACCCCACGGCATTGGGATTGGCGAGGTGCGCCGCCTCCGGAAGCATGGCGGCGCAAATCATCGTCAGCATCGCCCCCGCAGCAACGCCTTCAACAAAGATCAGCGTGCCATGCTCAATGTGCTCACTAACTGCGGCGCCGAGTGCAGCGCCAACCCCCGTCAGGACGACGAGAGACCCCCACAGCAGCAAAATCCTTCCAACCGGTATGCCCTGCAGCTTCATTTGCTGCGAACTTGACAGCGCTTCGGGAAGGTTGGAAAGAAACAACCCCGCGATCAGGGTGTAAGGCAGCACTGACCCAAATGTCGGCTCGCCGCCGGCGACGGTGATCGCTGCCACTGCCGCGATCATGGTGCTACCGATGATAAAACTCTCAGGTATTCCATCGAGCAGGATGCCAAGCCAAATGGCAAACGCCGCATTCTTGTGTTCGGCATGCCGGGCGCCCATCTCTTCACGCGTCGGCATCTGACCGCCATGGTGTATGGCATCGATGGCCAAAGCCGCCCACCGCTGCTTCTCCAAGGTGGCCACCGCCGCCGCGTTCTTGTTCTCCTCCAGACGCGAGGCCACCAGCTGCCGCAACTGGCGCTCGAGCTCGGGCACCCGCTTGCGAACGCTCTCGAAGTCCTCGGGCGTCAATAGCAATAGCTCGACGTCGGTCTTGGCCTCACAGTCCGCGCTGTACGGACGGCGAGCCACGAGCGAGATTTCACCGACAATCTCCCCATGCCCGAGCTCGATGGGCTTATCGTGATCGGGGTGGTGGATGCTCAACACACCCGTCCGCACCAAATACAGTCCGTGCGAATCCTCACCGCGATTGAAGATGCGTTCGCCTGCAGTGAAAAACCGCGGTCGGAGGTGACTGAGGAGTATCGACAGCTTGTCTGCCGGCAGATCGAGAAATATCGGTACCCGCATGATCTCGGCGAGCGCTCGCGCGTGAAACGCCTCGCGTTCGATGGCGACTTTGGACATTACGTAGGCGGTCTTGCGAAGGTATCCCCCGCGGGCATTAACAAGTTGATCCAACAGCACGAACAACACGCCGCCTATCGCGCAGCCCGCCACCAAAGACAAAAAGTGCCCTGCTTCTCTGGCGCGCTCGAGCTCCGTAGTCGCATCGGCGAACGCAGCGATCGTCGGCGCCACGAGCTCGATGGCCAACGCAGAAAGCAGAGCGCCGGCGCCGAAGGCGGCGAGCATGCCCACGGCGGCTCGCGGTAGGCGCATGCCGACTCCGATCAGCGAGCCGATCAACAGCGACATCGCACTCAGAGCCCCTAGAAGCCCTGCCCAAATGACATAAATGTCCATGCGACCTCCCGGTCTATTTCAGCAACACGCGCAGCGCAGCTTTCTCGGCATCGGGCAGGTTGAGCTTGTCGATTTCGAGTACGGCCGTATCCGCAGGCACGGCATGTAACGTTTCCCGGAGCTTGGCGATTTCCTCCGAGGCCTTGATGATGGTTTGCGCAGCGCTCAACTCGACCGAATGACGTGCCATGGCGCGTTGTTTGAGCTTTTCGAACTGTGCTTCGGACAAGTGGAGCCGGATGCGCTCCTCCTCAAGTTGCCGCTCTTCGTCCTCGGTCAAAATGCCATCGGCGAAGGCGTCTTCCACCGCTTTCAGCATTTCCTCGCGCTGCTGGTGGAGTTGGTCGGAAAACGCCGAGCCCAGGATGCCGGCGGGCAGCGCCACGATACCGATTCCGAGAATCGCGAGCATCATGGTGAAGGCCTGCCCAATCGGCGTGACCGGCGAGATATCCCCATAGCCCACACTGGCCAGGGTGATCACCGCCCAGTACATCGCGCGCGGCATCGTATCGAATTTTTCCGGCTGCACTGGGTGCTCGAACTCGTAGACGATCGCCCCAGAAAGGATCGTGATCAGCACCGTAATGAACATCGCCGCAGAAAAGGCTCTCTTTTCTCGCTTCAGCACCATCGCGAAGGTGGCCAGCGCCGTGTTGTACCGTGTCAGCTTGAGGATACGCAGCACTCGCAAGATGCGCACGAAACGAAGGTCGACGGCGAAGAGAAACTGCAGATAGAACGGCGCAATGGCAATAAGGTCGATCAGACTGCCTGGCTTTTTAATGAAGGAAAATCTTCCGACGAGGGCGGAACTGTCCGGCTCTTGCTCTGGCGCCGCGTAGAGGCGCAGCAGGTATTCGAGGGTGAACACGGCGATAGCGACCGTATCGAACCAGAAGAACTCGCGCCGAAGCGGCTCATGGACCGCAGGAATGGTCTCGAGGAATACGGCCGCTACACTGCTCACAATGAACAGGATAAAAATCAGATCAAGCTGGTGGTGGAGACGACCCGAGGTTGGGGTGTCATTCATCAGCGCGTGGACTTTTTGGCGCAGGGCTCGACCCGCGTTGGCGCGCCGAAATTCGTGAACTGCGGGCACGAAGTCCCGCAACAGCTTCAGCAGTCGAAGCAGTCGCAGTGCGCGCAAGGCGCGAAGATCGAGATCGATGATCCCAAGCAAATGCAGCCAGTAGGGTGCAATTACCGCAATATCGATCAGTGCGAAGGGAGTAAGGGCGAATCTCAGCGTCGCGAAGCCTCGTCCGGCGAACCGCGGATCCCCTCCTGCGGCAAACAACCGAAGCGCAAATTCGATGGTGAATATGTAGATTGAAATTCTGTCGAACAGCCCGAACGATGCTTCGTGTGTCGCATACAGCGTCGGGATATGCTCGATGAGCAGCGCGAGCAGATTGGCAACGATGAGCCAGGTGATGAAGGAGTCTAATTGCTTCGCGAGCCGACTCTTGCCCTCGACGTTGAACAAGGTTTCGAACACGGCTTTGCGCGCCGTTGAAATACTGCTCATGTCGCCCCCTTAACCCTGAAAACGATGGATTTACATCCATTCTGGATTTGTCTGGGGTTGACAATTCACCTTTACATATACGTTGTCAAGTTTTGCGGTTAAGGCCGCAGCTCGCGAGGCAGCCCGAAGATGACCTGCTCGATACGCCCCGCTCGCTCCTCGGGCAACTCGCCGCCCCACTCGCGCAGACGCCCGATGACCTCCTGCACCAGCACCTCGGGCGCTGAAGCACCGGCCGACACGCCGACCGACTGCTTGCCCTGGAACCACTCGGGGCGCAGATCCGCGGCCCCATCGACGAGATAAGCGCCGACGCCGGCGCGATGCCCGAGTTCGACGAGGCGGTTGGAATTCGAACTGGTCTTGGAGCCCACCACCACGAGCACGTCGCAGTCGCGCAGCAGATCCTTCACGGCGTCCTGACGATTCTGGGTTGCGTAGCAGATGTCTTCCTTGCGGGGGCTCACGAGATCCGGGAATCGCCGCTTCAAAGCCGCGACGATCTCGGCCGTATCGTCGACCGACAACGTCGTCTGGGTCACGAAAGCGAGTTTCTGCGGATCGACCACCGGCAGCGTCTCGGCATCCGCCACGGACTCGACCAGACGTATCTGCCCACCCGCGCTTGCATCGAACCGACCGAGGGTGCCCTCGACCTCAGGGTGCCCGTGGTGACCTATGAGGATCACATCGCGGCCTTCGCGGGCGTAGCGACGAACTTCCATGTGCACCTTGGTGACGAGCGGACAGGTGGCATCGAACACGGTCAGGCCGCGCCGCTTCGCCTCGTCCTCGACGGCCTTCGATACCCCGTGGGCGGAAAAGATCACCGTGGCACCATCGGGCACCTCGTCGAGTTCCTCGACGAACACCGCCCCCATGTCACGCAAGCGCTCAACGACGTGGCGGTTGTGCACGACCTCGTGACGCACGTGGATCGGCGCGCCGAATAGCGTGATGGCCCGCTCGACGATGTCGATCGCCCGATCGACCCCGGCACAAAATCCGCGCGGATTGGCGAGTACGATCTTCATCCTCGTCGCAGGTCCCGTATCGCATCGACGATGAGCAATGCCGCCCCGACGCTGATGGCGGCATCGGCGACGTTGAACGCCGGAAAATACGCGCCCTGCCAATGCAGGTGGATGAAGTCGACCACGTAACCGTGCTCGAGCCGGTCGATCAAATTGCCGATGGCTCCGGAGAGCACGAGCGCCAGCGCCACCGAGAGCAGCAACTCGCGCCGCGCATGCAACTGCCGCATCCAGACCAGGATGCCGACACTGACGCCGGCCGCCAACACGGAGAGAAAGTGGCGCTGCCAGCCGCCTGCGTCGGCAAGAAAACTGAATGCAGCACCCGGATTGTGCAAGCGCGTGATGTCGAGCCAGAAAAACACCGGCGTGAACTCGCCGAGCAGATAGCGCGCCTCGACCCACGCCTTGCTCGCCTGATCGGCCAGAACGAGCAACAGCGACACGGGCAACCAGCGCCAGGCGCTGTCCTTCCAACGAACGGTCACGGCCGGCTCACTCACGCGCGCACCCGGGTTTCGCCCTCACCGGCGACATTGGTGACACAACGAGCACAAATCAACGGATGCTCCGGGTGAACGCCGACGTCCGCGCGACGATGCCAGCAACGCACGCACTTCGGTGCGTTCGTTGGACGCACCGTGATGTGGCGTGCCGTGAGCTGCGCATTGGCGAGGACGCGTGCACCGGAGGTGATGAGGAAGAACCGCAACTCATCACCGAGCGCCGCGAGTCGCGTGTACTCATCGGGCGGACACTCGATCTCGACTTCGGCCTCAAGCGGGGCGCCAATGCTGCCCGCTTCGCGAAGACGCTCGAGCTCACGGGCCACCTCGCCACGTAGCGCGAGCAGCGCATCCCAGTCGATATCGGCGGCCGGCATCGCTGGCAGCGCATGCCAAGTCGAATGGAATACCGATCGCGGCCGATCACCCGGAAGGTACGACCAGATTTCTTCGGCCGTGAACGACAACACCGGCGCGAGCCAGCGCACCATCGCTTCGGCGATATGCCACATCGCCGTCTGGGCCGAACGCCGTGCGAGGCTGCGCGTGGGCGTGGTGTACAGCCGATCCTTCAGCACATCGAGGTAACAGCCGCCAAGATCCGTCACGCAAAAGTTGTGTACGCGCTGGTACACGCCGTGGAACTGGTAGGTCCGATAGGCTTCGATGATCTCCGCCTGCAGTGCCGCGGCACGCTGTACTGCCCAGCGATCGAGCGCCACCATTTGTGTGGGTGCCACGGCATCAGTCGCCGGATCGAAGCCGTGCAGGTTGCCGAGCAGGAAGCGCGCGGTGTTGCGGATACGCCGATAGGCATCAGAGGTGCGTTTGAGGATCTCGTCGGAGACACTCATTTCGTTGGCGTAATCGGTGGTCGACACCCACAGTCGAAGCACGTCAGCGCCCAGCGTTTGCATCACTTTTTGTGGCGCGATCACATTGCCGAGCGACTTCGACATCTTGCGGCCCTTGTCATCGACCGTGAAGCCATGGGTCAGCACACCCTTGTACGGCGCACGCTCGTAGAGTGCCTCGGACATGAGCAGCGACGAATGAAACCAGCCCCGATGCTGATCTGAGCCTTCCAGATACAGATCCACGGGACCTGCGATCTCGGGACGAGCCGCCGCCACGCATTCGAACGACAAGCCAGAGTCCGCCCACACGTCCATGACGTCGGTGACCTTGTCGTACTCGGCGGCCTCGACACCCAGCAACTCCTGCGGATCGAGTGCAAACCAAGCCTCGATGCCACCCTGCTCCACTCGATCGGCGGCTCGTTCGATGAGTTCGGCGGTGCGCGGGTGCAGTTCGCCGCTGACTTTGTGCACGAACAAGGGGATCGGCACACCCCAGGTGCGTTGACGGGAAATGCACCAGTCCGGCCGCTTTTCGATCATGCCGGTGATGCGCTGCTCACCCCAGGCGGGTGTCCAGGCCACTTGCTTGATGTGCTCGAGCGCGCGAGCGCGCAGCCCCTGCTGATCCATGCTGATGAACCACTGCGGTGTAGCGCGGAAGATCACCGGCGTCTTGTGCCGCCAGCAGTGCGGATAGCTATGGCGGTACGGCTCGTGATGTACGAGAGCGCCGCTCTCGCCCATCAGCTCGATCAGCTTTTGACCGCCCTCGTCGATCTTCAAGCCTTCCACGATCGGCGTACCGGGCAGAAACCGGCCCTCGCCGCCCACGGGATTACGCACGGGCAATCCGTAGCGCTGGCCTACAATGAAGTCGTCTTGACCGTGTGCTGGCGCCGTGTGCACGGCACCGGTGCCGGCCTCGAGCGTGACGTGATCGCCGACGATCACCGGCACACGTTTGTCGGCGAGAAACGGATGCTGCAGCATCGCCCCTTCGAGCGCGACTCCACGAAACCGTGCGCGAACGCGAGCCTCGCTCGAGGCGACGCCGTAGCGCGTCGCCACCTGCGCGAGCAGACCTTCGGCAACGACGAGCGAGCGCGCCGGCCGCGACTCACCCGCCGGAATATCGACGAGCACGTAGTCGATTTCGGCACCGAGGGCCACGGCCTCGTTGGCCGGCAAAGTCCACGGCGTCGTGGTCCAGATGACGATCGCGGGTGCCTCGGCGGCAGGCGACGGATCAGCGCCGATGCGCGAGAGAAAATCAGCCGGATCCGCCACTCGAAAAGCGACGTCGATCGCGGGTGATGTCTTGTCCTCATACTCCACTTCGGCCTCGGCGAGCGCCGAACGACAGTCGAGGCACCAGTGGACGGGCTTGGCGCCCTTGTAAAGGTGGCCATTGCGGACGATGCGCCCGAAGGCACGCAGCTGCTGCGCCTCGTAGGCGGGATCCATGGTGCGGTAGGGCCGCTGCCAGTCACCGAGCACGCCGAGTCGTTGGAAATCCTCGCGCTGCTGCGCCACCTGCTCCTCAGCGAAAGCGCGGCAAGCGGCTCGAAAAGCATTGACGTCGAGTTTGCTGCCAGGGCGTCCGACTTTCTTCTCGACCGCATGCTCGATCGGCAGTCCGTGGCAGTCCCACCCGGGTATGTACGGCGCATCGTATCCATCGAGCGTGTGCGATTTGACGATGATGTCCTTGAGGATTTTATTCAGCGCGTGCCCGATATGAATCGTGCCGTTGGCGTACGGCGGCCCATCGTGCAACACGAAGCGCGGCCGACCTTGCGCGAGGCGGCGTAACTCGCCGTAGGTGTCTTCGGTCTGCCAGCGTGCCACGAACGCGGGCTCGCGCTGCGCAAGATCGGCCTTCATGGGGAAGTCCGTCTGCGGAAGATTGATCGACTGCTTGTAATCGCTCACTGTAAATCCCGTTGACCCAATCCGAATATCACTCGCGGCGCATCAGGCGAGCCGCTCGCGCGCCGCCGCCTCGTCCGCTCGCATCTGCACCACGAGCAACTCGAGGCTCTCGAAGCGCAACTCGGCGCGTAGGTGCGCCACAAACTCGACCTCAAGCTCGAGGCCGTACAAATCGCCGGCGAAATCGAACACGAAGGTCTCGAGCAGGGGTTCAACTCCACCCACCGTCGGACGCGTGCCAAGACTCGCCACCCCGCCCCGCGGCTCGGGACCGATCCCGTGGACGCGGACCGCAAATATGCCACCCAGAGGCGAGCGCCGTCGCCGCAGACGAATGTTAGCCGTAGGAAAGCCCAAAGTGCGGCCGAGTTGCTGTCCGCCTACCACCCGCCCGCGCAGGCTATAGGGCCTGCCGAGCAGACGTTGCGCCCGTTCGAGCTCACCGGCGGCGAGCGCTTGGCGTAGCGCCGAGCTGCTGATGCGCTCATCTTCGAGCAGCACAGGCTCAATGACATCCACGGCGAACCCGTACTTCAGACCAGCCGATCGCAGGAACTCCGCATCCGCCTCGCCCTCGCGACCAAAGCGAAAGTCGTGTCCGACTACGAGCGCGCCGACCTCCAGCGTCGAGGTCAACAACTCGACGAACTGGGCGCCGCTTTGCAGACGCAGCGACTCGTCGAAGCGCAGCAGCATGAGCGCATCGAGTCCCAACGATTGCAGGATCCGCCAGCGTTCGCGAAAGTTCGTCAGGCGCGCCGGTGGGTCCGCTGACTGCAGATACTCACGAGGCAGGGGCTCGAAACTCAGCAGAATGACGGGCCGCTGCTCACGGGCACCGCGCTCGAGCGCGGTGCGGATCAAGGCCTGATGGCCTAGGTGCAGGCCATCGAAACTGCCGAGCGTGACGATGGCGCCGCGGTGTCGTGCGCGCACGTTATGAGACCCGCGGATCAGCTCCATGACGAACGCCCCACGTTCATTGATGCCGCGCACATCGATTGGCTATCCATCACGAGGGCTCCGCGCCGCCGCGGTTACGCAACTGCTGCAACCTCAAGCCCGCCAGCCACAAGGCCGCGCAGTACACTACGGCGGCCGCGGTAATCGTGCCTGAGAGATACCCCGCGCGCTCGAGCGGCGTGTGGGCGAGCCACTGCGTCAGCGGCGGCGTGACGAGGAGCAACACGGCCACCATGGCGACGTTGGCGATCGTCACCTGCAGGAGCAAACGCGCCCATCCGGCCGCGGGTCGATACACGCCTTCGCGCTGCAACCCGCGCCACAGCAACGTGCTGTTCACCGCTGCGGAGATGCAGGTGGAGGTGGCGAGCAGCACGAATGGCGTCGCAAACCCTGCGTAATGCGCGGGCAGAACGACGAGCAGGTTGAGCGCCATGTTCACTCCGAGTGCGATCAAACCGACCCGCACAGGAGTCCGCGTGTCCTGCCTTGCGAAATAGCCGGGGGCGAGCACTTTGACGAGGCTGAACCCAATCAGACCCCAGGAGTAGGCCATCAGACCGTACTGGGTCATCTGCACGTCGCGATCACTGAATTGTCCGTAGCCAAAGATGGTGGCCGTGATGGGCCCTGCAAGCACGAAGAGGCCAACCGCCGCAGGCACCACGACGAGCACCACGAGGCGCAGTGCCCAATCGAGCGTCGCGGAGAAACGCACGGCATCCCCTCGCGCATGCTGCGCAGAAAGCCCCGGCAGGATCACGGTGGCGAGCGCGATGGAAAAAACCCCTAACGCAAACTCCATGAGTCGATCAGCGTAGTACAGCCAGGCGATGCTGCCGGTCACCAGGAACGAGGCGATCACGGTATCGAGCAGCAGACTGACCTGCGCCATCGAGGAGCCCAGGATCCCGGGAAGCATCAGCTTGCCGATCCGCTGCACACCCTCCGCAGCGGGTCGCCAGCGCGGCCAGCTGAGCAATCCGAGCCGTGCCACCGAGGGCAGCTGGAACAACACCTGCAGCGCCCCCGAGACGAACACGCCGATCGCGAGCACCACGCCGGGGTTCTCGGCATTCACGGCGAGCACCAGTGCAAAGAAAATCATCACGAGATTCATGATGACCTGCGTGAACGCGGGTACGGCGAAGCGACCGTAACTGTTGAGCACCCCGCTGAGCAGCGCCGTCAGCGAAATGAACAGCAGGTACGGAAACGTCCAGCGCAGCATCTCCACGGCGAGCTCGTACTTGCCCGCCTCCTGCGTGAACCCCGGTGCGAAGATCAAAATGATCACGGGTGCCGCGAGCACGCCAATCGCCGTCACGAGGGTCAACACCCCGCCGAGCGTGCCGAAGACGTCGCCAACGAGGCCCCGGACCTCGGCCGCCTCACGGCGGACCTTGTACTCAGAGATCACCGGGACGAAAGACTGCGAAAAGGCACCCTCGGCAAACAGGCGGCGCAGAAAGTTCGGGATCTTGAAGGCCACCAGGAACGCGTCCATGAGCGTTCCGGCGCCAAAGGCCTGCGAATACACCATGTCGCGCAGTAGGCCGGTGACCCGGGAAAGCAGCGTGGTGAGGCCCACCACCGAGGTACTCTTGAAAATCGCGCGACTCATGACCGTCCGGGCTTCAGGCGCCGCCGCGAACTATACCGGAGCGTGGCCTCATCGGCGTTGACAACCCCCCGTCCCGCAACCAAAATACGCGCCTTTTTCGACCCAGAGCAACTACGTGGCCAATACCAAGTCCGCTGAGAAAGCCGCCCGGCAAGCTGTCAAGCACCGAGCCCGCAACATCACCCTGCGCTCGCGCTCGCGTTCCGCGATCCGCAAGGCCGTCGATGCAGTTGCCTCCGGCAACAAGAGCGAAGCCACCGGTGCGGTGAAGACCGCG
>Ga0209770_10000141_pt1 | contig 41147 bp, 46 predicted proteins | sample LauGreSu1BDMLBDD_2_FD_187572 | JGI IMG/M metagenome (GOLD analysis project Ga0209770, IMG submission 187572) | Freshwater lake microbial communities from Lake Michigan, USA - Su13.BD.MLB.DD (SPAdes) (version 2) | ecosystem: Environmental > Aquatic > Freshwater > Lake | place: Lake Michigan, USA... | reverse complement strand
CCATGACTGCTCAGGCTGCCGCACCGGCTCCTTCCCCGGCTGCGGTGGCTGCCCCCGGCGCTGCGTTTGCGCCAAACCCGGAGTTGCTGCGCAAGGCCCTAGCAATCCAAGATCCGACCCTGAAGTCGGAGGTTGTAGCTGCCCTACTTTCCGGGCAAGGGGCCCCTGCTCCTGCAGAAGGGGTGTCTACACCCCAGGTTGCACCAGAACAGGCCCCAGCGGGGCTCCCAGAGGCCTCTACGGCGATTCCAGCGGCACCTGTCGAGGCCCCAGTTCCTGCAGAGGCAGGCATCCCAGGCCCAATCCCTGAGGGAGTAAGCTCTGCCGTTGCCGCTTTGCGCGGCCCAAAGATCCGCATCCCTGGTGTCCAGCCTTCGTTTGAGGACCCAATCGAGAACCACTTCATCAACGCTTACATTGACATCCTGCAGGCTAGCCACAAGTTGGCGACGTCTGGCGCTGCAGATCACAAGCAGATCGACCCAGGCGCATTCGAGAACCTGCGCGTGCTGCAGGACTCCAAGGCACGACCGGCAGCCAAGGCAGAGGCCCAGGCGCGGTTCCTTAACGCCTACTCAGTACGCGGCAAGTTCCTTGTTGCGTACGTCTTGGGTGGAACGGCACCTGGCAAGAGCCCAAGCGAGGCTGAGATCGGTATCTTCCGTCGTGCGCAGAAGACGCTTGTTGAAGGGCTACAGAACTCCGGCGTGTCAAGCCGCGCTGCAAAGCTTGCGGTAGACGAAGCCTCAGGCACCGGACTCATGTTCGGCCGCAACCTTGAAGACTGGCACACATCATCGTCGACTACGGCAGTAGATCGCGCAATCGACGGCGCCAATGCAATCATGAACCACATCGAGAAGAACCCACAGGTTCTGGCTGAGGTCTCAGACTACGTTCCGCTAATCCAGCGCACCGTCGCGTCTATCGTCCACAACGGACAGACACTACAGGACCAGTCGCTTCTAGACTACAACGCCTTCTACGAGAAGGGCAAGTTCCAGTCATTCAACTACTCAGACGCCATGCACATGCTCAAGGTCAAGGCCGGCATGTGGGGCGGCCTGGACTGGGGCAAGGTACGGCTTGTACTGGATAACATCCAGCTTATCGCTGACGAGAATGGATTTGTAACCGCTACTACAAACAATGATGTCGCCGCCAATCTTATCCCTGAGGTAAAATCTGCCCAGGGCGAGGAGGCCGTATCGGCAGAACTCAAGCGGTTTATCCGCAGGGTGCACAAGACCGTTGTAGCCTACGAGTACTCAGACAGGGGCGGACGCCGAACTGGTATCCGCGACTTCTGGTTTGATGCTAATGGTTTCATTACGCCTGAGCAGCGCTGGCTTGACTCCTATGGGTTTGGCCCAGACTTCGCATTGGACCGCGCTGCAACAATCAACTACTACCCAGGAATTGAGAACGCACCGGCAGAGCTAGAGCCGCTACTGCGCGACGGATTCCGTGACCTTGTCGAGCGCCATCCAACCCTGTTCCCGGTGTATCGCGGAAACGATGTTCGCATCGGAGAGCCCGGCACACCAGAGTACGGCATCGGTGACTTCGCCACAATCGAAAGCTCTGGGTCTGAGGGCATCACCAATGGCGCTCTTGAGCTGACCCGCCAGGCAATTCGCGACCTGTCGCAGTCTGGTATCACGATGAAGATGATGCATAACACAACAGACGACGTTGTCGAGTACGAAGTTGAGGGTGTTGGCGGCAAGAAGACCACGGTAGCCATCAAGCCAGGCAAGTTCCATTTCGCTCTTAGCTCGGAAATCATGGCAGAAGAGGCATCGCTTAAGGACCTAGGCATTGAAGTGATTGACGTGCCTGCTGGATACCTAACGTATAGGCCGGTAGTCAACTCGGAACTAGCAGTTGTCAACTCCCACACCCAGACTGGCGTGTTCCGAGTGGCCCGAGCAAGCGGTCTTGGCGAGATGCGAGACATCCTTGAGAGCCCGCAAGAGATGAACGGCTTTGTAACTCTCGAGCGCAACCCTGGATTCATGCCAGATCCACTGGAAACCCTGCGAAAGCTGGAGATTGTTCGTGGAGCAAAGGGCCCACGCCTTGGCCAGACCATGGAAACTACCACAGACAAGGTATCTGTGCCAGAAACAGACGGCATGGTCAACATTACCGTCATGGTCGGGCACCAGCTCAAGCAAGTTCCATCAGGAGCTGAGGCTGCAGTCACGGAAATTAAGACCGGAGCTACAGTTACGCCGTCGATTAAGGTTGATGGCAAGGTAATCCCGCTGGTTCCGTCCATCTCCGTCCCTGTTCCGGACATTACCGCCCCAATCTACAAGACTTTCCGTGCTCCAATTGAGCTGTTTAACCCAAATCTTGATCCTAACCACCCACTTCTGCAAGATCCACAGAACCAATTCCTCAAGGATTCGATTGAGCGCGGCTCTTACACCGGTGTTCCGGTTGATGCGACCACTGAGTCTGACCTAAAGACAATTGAGATCAAGAGCACGCCACGGTTTGACCTACAGGGTGCGTTCAAGGTCCAGATGGCTGGTAAATTCCCAGGGGCACCGGTGCTAGAGGGCACAGGAACGAGCGGAGACCAGACTGTTAGCGAAAGCGTAGCTCAGCAGTACGACTCGAACGCCGAGTTCAGGGCGTTTAGGAAGGCCCAGCTGCTAGGAAAGACAGAAGGCGGCCTACCGGTTGACGAAACCACCAATATCCTTGCACAGCCAGAGGCTTTCGAGACACCAGGTGGGAAAACCACCGGCGTTCTCGACAGAAATGTGCGAATCCTACTTGGGTACGAGATGCCTACGAGCATTGCAGAGATCGACTCTGTTATTGCTGCGTCCGGAATGGGCCCAGAGAGCAGCGCTATCGTACGAGCTCGGCTTGTTAAGAACTATGAGTACGTAAACTCTGAAGGTGTCGCTGGTATTGCAGAAGGCGTCATCAACAAGGCAGCACGTCGAGCAAGCAGCGGCATGCGAGTCATGCCTCTTGACGCACTATACGATGGTAACATGGGCCAGATCGGCGTTGACCCGCAACTTGAGGCGCAGCTGTCCGGTGCAAGCAGTGAGCAGATTGCAGCCCGACTACTGCAGCACTTACTACGCATCGAGATGTTCTCATCGCGTAAGCTGCACTACTACTCAGTTGTAACTGAGCGGGCCCCACAGAACCAGAACATCGAAGGCGTACGTCAGATGACCCAGAACGTCATCAACTTCATCGCTGACCACCCAGAAGTTCGCACTGCCCTGTACAAGGCAGAGGTTGCACGAGCATCAGACGTCATCTTTGCATCTATGTCTGACAAGCCAGGCAAAGCTACTGGCGAGATCGTGTCACCTGGCAAGGAGACCAAGTCAGTATTTACAATTGACACGAACCCTGCGATCATTGCATACGGCAGCCGACGTGCTGGCACGGCTGAAGACGTGTCGATTGCATGGCAACTTGCTACAGACTTCGAGAAGAAGCTTACTGGCGGGTTTGATATGTCCACTGTTAGCATTGATACCCCGCGTCAGTACGTTAACAGCGAAGGCAAGGTAGTCACAGAGCAGCTTCCAGGACAGGCTGATACCCAGACTGGCATCGGCAAGATGGACGTGAATTGGCTCACGCCACCAGCAAAGCGCGGAGACACAGTTATCTCTCTGCTAAGGGCAACAAAGTTCCCAATGTGGCATATCGAAGGTATTATCCAAGACGGTTCGTTTGTAGAGAAGAACGGCCAGCTCCTTGAGGGGCTTGGGATTGCCACCCAAGACGCAGATGGCAATTACATCCTAAGCCAGAAGGCCAAGCTTGATGCGTTTGTCCAGCCCGGTACACGGCTAAACATCCCTGTCGACCAGGATCTTCTGGACCGACGACAGGATCTTTTGGACAAGCAGAACGTAGTCCAGGGCAAGGCTACGGAGGTTGTCCCAGAAGCTGCGGTAACGTCACCAGCTGCGCCAACCCCAGCACGTCCATCTACAGTTGAGCCTACAACTCAAGAGACTGTCACCAAGATTATGGCATCGATTAACTCGCTGCAAGATCAGCTTGCCGCTGCGACAGATCCAGAACTTAAGGTGAAGCTCTCGCTAGATATTGCAAACCGACAACGCATGATGGCGGAAACCGTAGAGCGAATCACCAAGAGCAAGTTCCGTGAGGGGGCCGCCACTGAGATTGCGGAACCAGGCGCAGCAGCCAAGACTCCTGCAGTTGTGGTCGCTGACTACAAGCTAGCATTTGCAAACATGGCAGTCCGAAACCCAGAACGCGCTAAGCGAGTTCTTGACCTAGCGCATGCCATTGCAATTAATAACCTTGCAACCCAGCGAACTGGCGTATTTGGCCAGATCGTTCGGCAGCTCGAGGGGTCGTACGCGAACCGGTCCAAGGCAGCTACTGTGAAGCAGCTTGGGTATATCGAACTCCCAGAGACTGTACAGGCAGAGGCCAATGCCGACTTCGTTGCAAACATCTCTCGGTACCCAGAGGTTATGATGGACAGCGAAAGCGCCGGCACAGTGTACGTCATTAACGACTTTGGGGCTACAAACAAGGTGTTCGGCGGGTCTGTTCCGGATGAGTTTGCCGAGGACGGCGAAATTCCAATGTGGAAGCACGTCTCTAAGTACATTGCTAGGAACCAGACGTCTCTTGTATATACGATTGACGCTGACGGCGTTGGCAAGTTTGGCATCATGCCAGTAGTGACTGAGCCATCTGCAAATGGCGAGCTTACGTACACTGCAGCACCAGAGGCAATGCGTGGCAACGGACTATCCCTTGAGGAGATGAATCAGCAACTAACCTCAATGGGGCTTGGACAATATGTCGACACGGTCACAGAAATCCCTATGCCGCCAGAAATTCCAGCTGGAGCTACCGAAGAGGCGAAGGCTGCAGCCATGGAGGCGTATACTGCCGAACTAAACTCCTTCATTGAGCAGAACGGCATGACAATGTTTGACGTGCAGCTTGCTCAGGGGAATTACAGCTTGGCAATGAACAGGGACTACTTCCTTCAAGACAGCCGCCTTCACGAGGTCCCGGAGGCATCACTGTTTGACGGGGCTGTATCAGGCATGTTCTATCACGAAGTTGCATCTCTGGTTGAGCAGGACCCACGAGTCAAGCTTAAGGATATCTTCCCTGCTACCATTATCGACGAAAATGGAAGAATCCTTGAACCAACCCTTGCGTACGCAGCTCTGTCTAATGATGCCAGGAACCGATCCGGAGTAATTAAGATCCGAACCACAGCCGGCATGAGCGTTGGTGAGAAGGTTACACGCCAGAAGGTAGTCATCGGAGAGGGCCATCTAGACCTTGCGTACCTGCGCCGTGCTAACGCAGAGCTTGCCGCTGAGGCAAGGGCTGGACAGCTAGGAGGCGGCAACCCAAGCGCAACCAGGGCCCAGCAGATCCTCGACGCTGCCATCATGAAGGCTGAGGCAGAAGGGTTTAAGTACCAGGACTACAACGAGCCCAAGGCGTTCAACGGCAAGGGCCCAGAGACTGGCCCTACAAACACGGCCGCTAAGTTCAACCGATACGGCAAGGGCGTTATCCGTGGCACGGCTGGTGCAGTCGCACTCATGGCCCTGGCACACGAGATGCGATATGGGTCGAGTGACGACAACGAGATGGCATCACTTGAGGGAGTGTACAATAAGGCAGCTTCATACGCACCACTTGCGGGCACCGTTGCCGCAGTAGAGGGGGTAAGCCGACTGCCAATCCCAACCAAGTTCGGCGGCACAGCTGCTGCTGGCGGTATTGCTAGCGCCGCGATGCTAGGGTACACGGCCATGACGGGCGGGGACGTACTACGCACTGCTATCGGCCTTGTAGGCGGGACTGTCGCCGGCATTGCCGGAGGCCTTGCAAGCGGCGGTACGTTGGCACTACCGGCCTCTATCGCAGGTGGAGTGGCTGCCGACGAGCTATATGCTAAGCTGACCGGTAAGGATTCGACGTTTGACTTTACGCCAATCCGCAGTGTACCTAAGAATGTTGCCAAGGTAGAGACCACTGGCAACACGAGGGCAGATCTTGAGTCTCAGTATTCTTCAAAGGGAGGGTTCCGTGGATAGAGAGTCGCTTCAGCTTTACGTAGACGTGTGCAAGACTAGGGTTGGGCTGGCGCACTGGAAGATTGACGTAGATAAGGGAACCGCAGACGACGACTGCTGGGCAGATATCGAGGTCAGCGAGAACCTTTGGGAGGCCACCCTACGCGTATCTGCTGACTTCTTCGAGCAGACTCAGGTTGAGCAGCGCCGGGTTATCGCCCATGAGCTCATCCATGTCCACTACGCGGGCGTTGAGCGGGCTGTGGATACCCTCAATGGGGTCCTTGGGCAGGAGGGATTTGCCATCTTTGAGAAGCTTTTTGACGTAGAAACAGAGCGTGGAGCCGACTCCCTGTCCAGGGTCGTCGCCATTACCTTGCCATTTCCTGAGGAAGTGTTGCGAAACACTTGACAGGACTGGATATATATAGGTAGTGTTAAGGAGTCTTAATGGCTAGATTTAAGTTCGGAAGACCAATCTCATTGCGGTGGAATGGCCTGCTCGTAGAGGGGCCAGCTGAGACCGTATTCGAGATCCCTGACGAATACTACGAGGAGTTCAACGAGGACGTCGGTGGGGTTGAGCCAACCTTGGTGTGGCTTGACTCCGATGAGGGAGCCACTCTTCGCGCACGCGTGACTGTCCTGGAGGGCAGCGTAGCCCCGGCCCTTAGCGATTCCAACCCACTCGCGCTTGGCACTGCGGCCCCTGGCGTTCTTACGCAGGGATCACGAGGAGACCACGTGCACCCAACTACCGGTTTGGCCCTTTCTGGGCACAACCATGCTGGTGTCTATGACCCTGCGGGGACCGCTGCGACGGCAGTTTCGGCACATGAAGCTGCGTCAGATCCGCACCCTGTTTACCTCACAGACGCGGAGGGAGACGCCCAGTACAGCCAGCTTGGGCACAACCATGCTGGTGTCTATGACCCAGCCGGTACAGCTGCATCAGAAGTGGCATCCCACGTCGCTGCAGCAGATCCGCACTCTATCTATCTAACAGACGCTGAGGGTGACGCTCAGTACAGCCAGCTAGGACACACTCACGCAGCTGGAGAGGCGTCATTCACCACCGTTCTTAAGCAATACGTGAAGAACACATCCGGCGCATCGATTGCCAAGGGCAAGGCCGTATACGTCTCAGGCGCTGACGGTACTAACGTTACTGTCGCCCTGGCGGATTATGACTCAGACGCCACGTCATCGAAAACCCTTGGACTCATGGAAACTACTGTAGCAAACAACGGATTTGGGTACGTAGTCACTGAGGGCATCCTTACCGGGTTTGACACTACGGCCGCTTCAACAGAAGGCGTACCAGTATGGCTTGGCGATAACGGAGCACTGGTATACGGAACGGCACCGTCTGAGCCCCATCACACTGTCTACATTGGTGTCGTATCACGAAAGAACGTCAGCAATGGCGAAGTGTTCATCAAGGTACAGAACGGCTACGAGCTGAATGAGCTTCACGATGTTGTGGCCCCAACACCTGCAGATAATGACATCATTCAATACGACAATGCAAGCGGATACTGGAAGAACGAAACACTTGCCAATGCCGGGATTGCAGCCTCAGGCCACGCCCACGCAGGCGTGTACGATCCGGCAGGAACCGCAGCATCCGCAATCTCCACACACGAGGCAGCTGCAGACCCGCATCCAACCTACCTTACATCTGCTGAGGGAGACGCAGCATATGCCACTACGGGGCATGCTCACTCTTATGTGACTTCAGCAACCGGGACCACGAATCAAGTTAACGTTAGTGCTAGCACCGGAGCAGTGACATTCAGCCTTCCGCAGAGCATCGCAACAACCAGTAACGTAACTTTTAACCAGGTCACCGCTAGCGATTACGTAAAGCTTTCTAACTGGAACCAGGCTGGAGATGGTTTGTCGGGAACTGCAGACAACGTTACGGTTTCCTCGGCTGGAACGTATTACGCTATTGGCGGGGCAAACTGCGAGGTCTCATTCACCCCAGACTTTGTTGGGCAGAAGTTTTTTATTACCATGACCGGATACGTCTCGCTCAATACTACAACTGTACAATACGCTTTTGTTCGCGTTACGTTGACAGACTCGTCTAACACATTGATTAGTAGCCTTGGCTTCGGTCGATCCGATAACTTTGGCACCAGCGGTAGGGGCAGCACGGTTGCCTGGAATGCTGTGTGGGAAGCGGATACAACAAGCACAAGAAAGATTAAGCTATACGGGACTACGCAAACCACCAACGGACTAGTCCTAACACTTTCCTATTGGCAGCTAAATGTGATGGCTCTTGCCTAATGAAGTTGCTCAGCAAGTGCGCAGTATGCGCCAGCCCACTCGTCGACGTCATCAACCGAAAGATGACCGAGGGGATGTCAGACATCAAGATCAGTCTCTGGCTAAAGGCCGAGAACTCGTATATCAGTCGCATCACCCTAGGAAATCACAAGCGCAAGCACCTTACCGAAGAGCACATGAATGCTCGTAAGGAAGTAGCCAAGAAGGTGCAGCAGGCAGTAAAGATTGAGGCTACTAACAGCGACTTGGCCAGGCTTGTAAGCGGATACGTTTTCAAGATGGTCGAAAACGGGGATCTAGTTCCGACTCTGTCGGAGGGACTCCGGGCCCAGGAGATGCTGGACCGAAGAAAAGAGAAGAATGCTGACCGTGGTCTGGCCGTCGCAATGGCTGGGATTCTGGGAGGCGGCTCTTACACATTGATTGCTGAGGAGGTAATCGACGATGAGCAAGGAGCTTAAGGCAACGCTTGCCTCCTGGGGTCGATCATTTGCAGCAGCTTGCTTGGCGCAGTTCCTTGCGCTCGGTGGCAGCGTATTTGATCTTAACCAGGATGGGGTTAAGCATATTGTTGCTGCCGGTTTGGCAGCTGTAGTGCCAGTGGTAATCCGCTGGCTAAATCCAGACGATCATTCGTTTGGTGTAAAAGGAGAGTAAAATGGGAGTAGATGGACCAGGTAAGCCACGACCAAAGCCAAAGCCAACGGTGGCACCGACGTACAAGAACGATAAAGATTACATTAAGAAGCAGATCAACCTGCTTATTAAGGAAACCAACAAGAAGGGCGTCAACGGCGCTAAGGAGCGAGCAATCTGGTCGCAGATTGACAACCTCCGCAGCTCCCTCGGCACCATCAACAACGCAAAGCGCAAGTCGCAGGTACGCGCTAATGGTTCTATGACCCTTCCTGGCGGGAAGAAGATCACGACCGTTAAGGGCGTAATGATGAACGACAACGAGGCGCGAGGCGCACTCAGCTCTGGCGCCAGCCGCCGGACTAGCGTTCCAAAGCGCGGCCGATAAATGGGAGCCAACATTATCGACAAGAATGGTCGTAGGACCTGGGGCGGGGTTAGCTCCTCTATCTCTGTTGGTAAAGGCGGTAAGACCATTACAACCGTTACGAAGTACGGCGAACGTAACCCTAAGATCGGTACTGTAAAGGTTACCGAGCTCAACAAGGCCGGACGCCGCCAAACCCAAAGCACAACGACTCGCCGTGGTACATCGTACCTTCAGCTTGACCGTGGTGCTGGTGCCCGCAAGGGTGGGAAGAAGAAGGCATTCTGATGCCAGGCAAGAAGTTGCCAGCTTTCCTTACTGAAAAGTATGGAAAGAAAGTAGAAAAGTACAAGAGCAAGAGCGCTAAGGCCAAGCACGAAAAGAAGGAAGGCAAGAAGGGCGAGAAGGCCGAGAAGGCCATGGCAGCCCGATTCAAGAAGCTTCCTAAGGGTGGAAAGACCCTTCGTGGTACAAACAAGGCCGGCCAGCGCACAGTAGCCCAGCGTGGCTAATTGAACATTAATGCTGAGATTGCCCGAGACTTGTCCAGAGGGAGGACCGACATCGGTTTCTTCGCCTCTCGATGGCTCGGAATCAATCTCAACCCAGGACAGCTCACTTGGCTGTCCGGAATGGCTGCCCGGGGAGAAGATGGATTCAGGCCTAAGTACCTGACAACTGTCTGCTCTGCCGGCAACCGAGCGGGCAAAACTCTTGGAATGGCTGTGGGCATCCTGCACTCCGCCACATACAAGTTGGGGCTACGTCCGCCGGAGCCAGGAAGCCAGAAAGACGCTGAGCGTTGGACTTCCGAGCCCTACGAGTGGTATCACGTGGGCATCCAGCAGGAGACTGCGGAACTGGTGCACAGAGAGCTCTCCATGATTTTTCAGGGAGCTCACCCAGCCCAGCAAGGCAGGGGATGTCCTATTTTCAGGGAACTCGGTCCGGTCTATAACTTTGAGAAGAAGTACCGTGGAGAGTACCTGTGGATCAAGGTTGATCCTATCTTCGGCGGAGCAAACATCCACTTCCGCACAACTCAGGATAAGGCTAAGGCCCTCCTGGGTAAGGACATGAATGGCATCTCGTTTGACGAGGCAGCATTCGAACCGCACCTACTAATGATCTACCAAGAGGTTTTGAACCTCCGACGACTCTCGACAGGTGGACAGCTACACTTCATTGGCACACCGACTGAGGGCATCAACGACTACGCGGATCTGTGGGAGCTGGGCAATCCAGCAAACCCAGATCGAGATGAACAGTTCATGAGCTTCAGGCTCTCAACTCGGGATAACGTAGGGTACGGACTGGCAGAAGGAACGTTTGATTCGATCCTTCGACAGCAGGCACCATACCTAATCCCTCAGAACATTGATGGGTATTTCATCGAATCGAGAGATGCCTACTTCAATGCGGAGATGATTGACAAATGCTTCGTAGAACTAGAGGAGGAAATCCCTCCGCACAAGGGACGAAGGTATGCTCAGGGAGTGGACCCAGGGATCTCATCAGATGCCACTTGGGCGATCACCCTGGACTACACAGAACGCAATATGATCGTTGGCGTTCGGTGCAGGAGAAAGGTCGGGAAGCAGACAATCCCGGCAGTAGTGAACATGGTACGCGAGGGGCATCTTCTGTACCTTCAGGATGGAGCATCGTGCACAACCATCGTGGACTCGACGGGATTCGGCGGCAAGCTATTCCGGCAAGAGTTCAGCGTGATTAGGCCACTACGAGACTTTGACTTCGGCGGAACTAGGGCCAAGAAACTTGAACTTCTGGGTGACCTAAAGGCTGTAATTGACAGGGAGCAACTAAAGCTCCCGCGCACAGGCGCATGGATGGAAGTCCGTCGCCAGCTGATGGGATACAAACTAGACGATAAGAAATTGGAAACTGATGCCGTAATGGCTCTGGCGCTGTCAGTGCGACACGCGACCAGGAATCCTTCGAACCCGGTTGAGAGGCCAGTGTTCAGCTACTTTGGGGAGATTGTGAATGGCTAAGGAAAAGTTCAAAAAGGTTAATACTAACTTCGTAGACGGCAAAGCTCGTGCTACGCTGTATACCGATGACCCTAATATTGCTCCGGCGTCAACGATTGCCTCCATCCGCGAGACAGTCGCTAAGGCACGTCAGGAAGTCAAGGGCAAGCAATCTCGCATTCCTCGCGTTGGAACGGCCGGCTCCCCAAAGGTCGAGTCCTCAGCGAAGACCACGAGCGCTGGCCAGGCTGCCGCGATCAAGGCCTCTATCGAGAAGGCACGCCGTGAGGTACGAGGTGGAGAGACCAACACGGTCGCCGCTGCCGGAACCCCAATTAAGACCACGCTTGAACCTGTTAAGACTTCTGGCCGATCACGCAAGACCCTACCTAGCGCAGTAGCCAATGGCCGATCCACCAAGGCAGGATCAGGCCGAACAGTCAACGATGCCATCATCTCTGGTGGCAAGGTACGAACCGCCAAGATCAATCCTAAGTTTGACCGACTGGATGCGCTCACTGCAGAGCAGAAGCGCAGCATGTCCCTTGAGCGCCAGCGACTTGACCAGATTGGCCAGACTGCACTTGAGAACGAGGACTACCTCCTAACGCTTGAGGCCATGAACCGCAAGCAGCTTGTGGAGCCAGAGCAGAATCGCATGCGAGCTCTGTACCGCCGCTTTGACCACTACTACCATCCACAAACGTTCACCCTTGGTGGTGCTGACCACTGGGCAGAAGACCCAAGCGCACGCCTATCCGGGCGCTCGCACGTGTCCGTCAACGTACACGCTGCCTATGTGAACATCCCTGCTGGCCTTCAGGCAGTAACGCCTGTAGTCAACTACGTACCTACCGGCCCAAGCGCTGAGGAGCGCACTCAGGCAGCTCGACGTGAGCGCCTGTTCTACGCATGGTGGGATGCAAACAACATGGACCTCAAGCTCGAAGAGGCTTGCTTGCTCAAGGCTCTTTACGGCAACACGGCAGCCAAGATCTATTGGGACCCAGTCAAGAAGCTCCCACGCGTGACCGTTGTGGATACCCCTGAGAACCTCTACGTTGGGTACGGTAGCTCTGACTACAGCCGTGTAGACTGGGCCCTGTACAGCTACGGCCTCTCGCCGCAGGCTGTGCTTGAGGACTGGGGCGTTGACGTAATCCCGGTGAACGATGGGAACAAGTGGTTCCCATATACGTCCGCCAGCACGCATGACGACCCTATTGCCAGCATCTACCTCAATAGCTTCCACCGAGATCCTATCCGCTACCAGACCGCCTATGACCAGATGAAGATTGAAGTCATTGACTACTGGTACAAGCACGCACGACCGGGCAAGGCCCCGCTCGTGTGCAACGCCATTATCGTTGGAAACACTGTTGTCAAGCGAACAGAGCACCCAGAGTTTGAGGGTGTAATTCCTTACGTCATGCTCCGGAACAGCATGATCCCGGGGAGCCCATACGGTAAGCCAGAGCTCTACGACATTGAGCAGCTCCTTCGCGAGAAGGACGAGAAGATCACGGCCCAGGCCCAGATGATCCACTCTGTCGTAGGCGGCCAGATGTGGCAGCTCGTTGGTGCCGAGGCTCCGGATGAGGTCCCGGCCAACGCCATCCCGAAGCCGAACCAGGTCGCTACCCCTGGGGCCGGGAACCGCATCGAGTCTATCAACCCATTCATTCCTCAGTTCCAAGTTGAGGATTACAACAAGCGAATTGACCGTGAGCTGGCTGTTGTCTCTGGCCTTAACGAACTGCTACTTGGCCTTGCGCCATCGAGCGTTCTTGGATCTAGCCGGGCAATTGCCCAGCTCATGGCCAACTACGAAGCTCGCATTGCGCCTAAGCGCAAGCTTCTCTACTCCTGGATGCAGGAAGTGTGGGAGCAGTGCGCACGCGTGTGGGAGATTAAGGACAAGGCAGTTGCAAACATCGTCGCTGGTGAGTACACCATCGACGTTACCCCACCTGAGCTCACGCCACGAGACACCATCGAGCTTGCCCAGACTGCCATCAACCTGGTCCAGAACCGGCTGTGGAGCGCTGAGCGTGCGATGGATCGCATGGGCGTAACCGACCCAGAGGGCGAGAAGGATCTCATCCGCGATGAGCAGACCGACGCAACCCTCAACCCGGCAGCAGTCCAGACCATGGGCACGCTGGTCCAGATGTTCTCACAGATGCAGCAGCAGCCACCTCAGGGCGCCCAGCAGGCCGCCCAAGAGGGGCAGGCTAGTGCAATGGAGGCCATGGCCAGCCTGAACCCAGGAGCACCTGGTACTGAGATGCTAAACGGACCAAGCGAGCAGGGAAACCCGCCGCAGGAGTCCCTGCCTCAGAACGCGCAGGGTGGTGGAGCTGATTTGATGTCAATGTTGCAAGCCGCACAAGGCGGCGTACCACAGCAGGGAGGCCAATAAATGGCACGTCGAGGATCTTTCGGTAGGTCTGGGGCTACTCAGAACCTTTCTCTTCTAGTCTACTCGTTGCTCAAGGACCAGATGGCAACTGATGCCCAGTCTATCCTTACTGCCTACGAGACCAACATGAGCTCAGGACGCTACAGCGCCCAGTTCAACGGCCAGAACGTAGACGGCAACTTTGTCATGAATTACTACCGTGACATGCTTGACGGCTTCCCGCCTGGGTCTACTGAGTATGAGACTATCTCTTCCCGCCTTGCTGCATTCCAGCAGCGCTACGAGAACGACATCCAGAACCTTGTGGTGAACTCCATGAACAACGGCACGCAGATTGACTTTGGCCTGCTCGGAGAAGGGTTCCAGAACAAGGGCATTGGCGACGTCAACCTTACGGACATGGAAACCTGGGCAACGTCTCGAATTGCTGCTCTTGAAGAGAACGGCCAGATGACCGAGGCCGACGCACTTAAGGGTACGCTATTTGCAGCTAGGTTCAACGTTGCCAAGGATGGCAAGGAAGCTGCCTACTACCGTGGCGAGCTTACCGCTGGGCAGATGTCAGCATGGCTTAACGGCCAGCTTAAGAGCTCTCTCGCGCAGGGCATGACCAAGGACAGCAAGGCCTACCGTGATATTGCAATCCTAGCCGGACAGTACGCCAAGACGGCCAAGACTGAAGACCAGAACAAGCAGTTCGAGAAGTACCAGGAAGACGTATACGCGTTCCTTGACCCACTCGAGCAGGTTGCCCGGCAGGTGCTGGACAACTACATGGGATCTGACGGACAGTTCAAGGAGAAGATCACAGCCCTTGGCGCAGAAGCAGATGGCGACTTCCCTGCATTTACTGTCCTGCAGAAGCTAGCCCAGGGCAGCCAGGACGGGACACTTGACGGTGTCCTCAAAGACGTCATGGCAGTTTCTGATCAGGGCACCGGCGTAAGCCTCCAAGACCTGTTCTCCCAGGCAACGCTCGACGCCTCACGTGGCCTTTCCGACCTTGCTAACGGAAACCTCTCGGGTGTTAGCCCATCACAGAAGCGGACCCTTAGCGCATTCATGTGGAAGAACAAGGACATGCTTACAAACTTTGTCACCCTAGCTGGATCAAACATTGATGGCGGGGCGGCTGTTACCACAGATCAGCTCACAGCAGATCTTGGCGCTGCCGGCATGGTTCAGAAGTTTGACCCACAGACAGGCAGAAACCTAATGATCGGCGGACAGCCTGACCTTGTCTACGCAGCATTCAAAAACCTAAAAGAGTCGACTGGCTCAACCGCACAGACTGCTTGGCTCAACGAACTAGCGGAAGGTTTCATTCCTTCATCTGTCATTGACGCAAAGCGCTTTGGTGGAGAGGACGGCAAGGTGTCGTTCGATGAGCTTTCGCAGGCAATTGTTGACGGCACGATCAGCTCAGAGCAGTGGCAGGGAATCCAGGATCAGGTAGCTCAGTCTGCCCAGAACCTGTACATGCCCAACAAGAGCACCGGCGGCGGCGTAGATGGCGTTAGCGTGGTGAACGCCGCTCTCAACGCAGTCTACAATCAGTCTCGCATCTCGATGGGAGACGTTATGGTCGTCCGTCCAAACGGCATGGTCGAGGTTACCGACAACCCATTCAAGGGTGGCGGAGCAACCCAGGCTGTTCCTTACTACACAATGTATAAGGGCAAGGTCGTTACTGCATATGCGCAACCAGCAAAGATGGTGATGGACGCCGAAGGCGCCGAGGGTGCCGAGTGGCCAGCTTCCGGGTTTAAGGTAGCTATCTACAAGACACCAGGCAACACCGAAAACTCTGATGAGTTTGGCAATGGCAACTACATGGTTACCATCAAGGGCAAGTTCAAGATGGAAGATGGAAGCACTCTTGATCAGACCCGGCAGGTGCCTCTACGAGTATGGACAGAGTATCTCGAGAAGGCTGGCGTACCAACTGACGGACTTCAGGACCTCGGGAACGGAACGTTTGGAATGCGAATTACTGAGGGTATGGACCCTAGTGAGAGCGTGCGAAACGGACAGTTCATTGAGGGCATGTGGCTCAGGTCAAACGAGAACTCAGTGTGGAATGTTCCGGACGCAGCAAACCTCGATGAGTACTCAACGTACCATACTGGCTCGCTGAGCACAGGGTCTACACAGCGAAAGATTATTTCGGATGCATTTGCAGATACTAAGGGAATTATGGAGGAGGCAAAGGCAATTGCCAAGGCGGCAGGTAGAGACACCGTCGCTGGCGTAGATCTATCGGCTGCTGTTCTTGCTAAGTTCCCACCTCTGTATCAGGGGTCAAACACTACTCTTTTGGTTAACACGCTTAAAACGTCAAAACCTTTCGTGGACGCATTCAATGCCGCATTCCCTCAACACAAGATGGACAGCGGTGGCGGGTTTGGCCTTCTGCCCACAGGCTTTGACCCTGCTGGATTCCTTAGGGGAGTTAACAGTGCTTACGCAGCGGGTGGCGAAAGTAAGTACCTTGGCAGATACGGAGTCACCGCAACTGCTGGAGCTAAGGCTCACGAAGAGAAAAATAAGGGCCAGACCCCAACTCCTACTCCTACAACTCCGCCTGGCGTAAGCCCGACTAGCTTTACGAATAACGCGTTTAGGAACTTCGGCAGCGCAGGCCCTACATCGATAGCTGAGTCAACAACCATTAAGCCACCTAAGGTGAACACTTCTCCTGGGTACGTTAACCCATCAAACGTAAAGATTAACACAACCATTAAGCAGCGAGGCAGATAATGCCATACGAGTACCGGCACAGTCAGTCCCAGGTTGCGGCCCCAGCAGGGCCGGACAACTCATTCCGAGTAGGTGTGGATATTGGCGCACCTAAGGAACCTAAGATTGACCCTAACGCGTCGTACCAGGATAGGATTGCAGCTAATTTCGGATCTGCCGTACAAACCGGAATGGGCGAGACCATCAAGTTCACGGCCGGAATTCCTGGCGTTGCACCTGTTGCGGAAGCTATTAACGAAAGCCCAATTGGCGCAATCGGCGGCGCAGTACTAACTGGCCTAAGCCTGCCAGGGAAACTCGTTGAGCACATCGGTGCGCGTGCGCGACTTGCAATTACGTCCAAGGACGCTATGCCACAGGACGTTCAATACATGCTTGACAACGGCAAGGATTTCAACGAGATTGCAAACTATCTGGTTGAGACCGAGCGCGGGTACTCTAACGACCGCACGGCCAACCTTGCGTTCCAGCTGCTGCTCGATCCGCTAAACCTTACACCGTTCGCGTTGGCAAAGGTTAGACTTCTTAAGCCACTTGCCACACTTGGCGGAGCAGTAGTCGGCGCAAACGTTGGCGGCATGCTTGGGGGTGGCGCACTGGGAGTTGCCGGAGCAGTAGCAGGAGCAGTCCTGAGTCGCCGGAAGATCGGCAGCCTCATTAGCAAAGCAGAGGAGATGAATGCTCTTCGCGCAGCTGCCGCACGTGGAGATGACATCAGCAAGATTGTTGGCACTGAAGTTAAGTTGCTGGAGTCAGGTCAAAACACTGGCGGCCTGGTTACGTCACTGAATCGAGAGATTGGCCTGGGGCTTACTGCTAAGGCCAAGTCTACAAATGCTCTTATTGTAAGTGCGCAGAACGCAGCGGCCAGACTGGCTTCAATCGATGACGACATTAATGCCGGACGAGTTAGCGCAGAAGAGGGGCAGCTGCTAAAGAATCAGGCGCTAGTCGAGCAGCAGACAGCGCAGGGGGCAATCGCCAAGTCTATGGCAGAAGGAACCCTTGCCGGCCCTACGCTGATGGGCGCATACGATGCAGTTGTCGGAGCCAAGAACCTGGCGACAGCACCACTGAAGGCAATCGGACGAGCTCTTGAGTTGCCAACAAACATGGGTGCCGTGCGTGCTATCGGCGGACCGGCCATTAACGAAGTCAACAAGGGCGTCCAAGAAGTCCTTGGTGATGCTGGTCTTAACTCATGGCAAGTATCACTTGGCCATGGACTTGGCCGCATCCTTATCATGTCGGCTGAGAAGATCTTCAGTTCCACCATCGACAACGCGGCGACAGATATCGCTGTCCGCACTAACGAAGCAATCATTGCATCGCGCACAAACATTGGCGTTCAGCGAAGCATCGGTGGCGCAGCAGAAGTAACTGCACGGACCATTGCTGAGGATATGCTTGCCAAGGTGCGAGACGCCGGAGACGATCCGATGCTTGTATTCGGTACGGACGATCTTGCTATCCTAGAGAAGCGCGTAGCTCTTGCAAACGCTGTAAGCGGAAACGGCACACGTAGCTCGGCCCGTGCTGTTGCTGCTCTCATTGAGGATATCCGCTCTCCAGGAATTGAGGGGATGGCTCAACGCTTTAACCAGTATGAGGGCGGCGCAGCTGCTAAGTACGCAGCTATCGTTCAGGGGTCTGACGACATGTCCCCGCTATTTAACTCAGAGCGTGCAATTTACCAGGAGTTCGATACTTCTGTGCAGAACAATGTAGCCGCAATGCTTACGCGGGGTCAGGCAGAGGTACAGTTCCAGAAGTTCTTCCGCCCATTCGCAGCTGAGGCCGGTATCGCTGATGCAGACATCCTACTAAAAGAGCGACAGCTATTTGACAGAATCTTTGGTGATTTCTATCGACCAGACGGAAGCATCAAGAGCATTGACGATCAGATCAATGCTGCTCGCCGGTTCACACTGTTCGAACTAACTGGATATGGCAAGGCCAACACCGGTCTGGCAAACCTTCAGATCCAGATTAACAACGAGATCGCACGTCTTACTAAGCTTGTGTCAGGGGGCACGGCAACCGCTGCAGACCGAGAGCTTCTCGGAACTCTTAGCGACACGTTCGATGTACCGTTTACCATGGTCACAAAGGGATCGTCAACTCTCCCTGGTGTTAAGGCGTTCATTAAGATCCGCAACAAGATCTACACCGGTCAGCGTTCGCTTGAGCGAACAGGAGCCATTGACCCTAACCACCCAGAACTTTATACTGACGACTTTACGTACCTAGCTCAGTCGATCTATCGAGAGATGGAAGAGGCAATCCAGGCCGGAGAGATGTACTCAGCAGAAGACATTAAGGCCATTACTCGATTCTGCTCGCGCATTGCAGACAGCGGCAGCGTGCGAACTCTTGAGGATGTGAACCGAGTATTCGTAGAGGTAGTCCGAGACCGATTCGACGACATCCGCGCTGCATTCCCAGGATACACAGCTCCACGCGCAGAGGGCGTGTACGGTAACGTAGCAGAGGTATCTGCCGTGCTCGAGAGCATGCTCAACGAGGGCGTGCACATGTCACCATTGACTATCGCTGAACAGTCAGCAATCCGAGACGCGGTCGGTCGAGCACTTGGGCAGTCAGGTCTCAAGACGTTTGAGCAGGTCTTGGCCGGTGGGTACCAACTTGCTCGCGCACCTAAGACAAACATCATCAGCCGCGTGCGACGCTACACTGACCCAAAGACTGGCGAGGTTATCTACTCACGCCACATCATGCCGTTCGTCGACATGACGTCCCCACTAATCGACAACCTTGTTCCGCGTGTTGACCGCTACACGGCCAACTGGTTCCAGCATCAATACGCAAACTGGTTCAGCCCGGTTGCGCAAAGCCGAGTTACCAACTCAGTGTTCATCCGCATGACTGCTGTGCTGTCGAAGGCAGGCGCAAGCCAGGACGAAGTAGAGCGAGTGATGGATGAGCTGCTGCAGACGTCGATGGATGCCAAGCTTGGTGTTCGTGGGCTTAAGCCAGCTGAGATCGAGAAGGCATTTAAGACTGCGTTTGACGCCACCGGCCCCGGCCGGTACGAAGCATTCAAGGCTACATGGGCGAGCATGACAGCTCGACCAGGGATGATCCCAACTCGAGACCTGTACTTCAACCCAACAAAGGCAGTGATGCAGGCATTCAAGAGCGAGAAGGAACTTGTTGGAATTACACAGAACTTCACAGGTAACGTTAAGATTGCTATCCCAGAAATTGCTCAGATCACTGACCGGTTCTGGCCAATGGTCAAGTACCGCAATAACCCATTCTTCTACACGCAGGAGCTCCTGGAATCCCCAACGCTTAACTCCCTTAATGGAGTTAGCTCAAAGGTTCTGACCTCCATCCTAGAGGATGGGCGCAAGGTTAGCATCACATCTGCTGAGCTCAACCAGCTTGCCGGCCTTGGGCCTGAGACGAAGCAGCTCGTTGATCACGTCAGCTACACTGCCATCTTCCGAGAGAAGGCATGGCAATCTGCTCTTGGCACTGACGCCACTAGGATTGACCGCCTAAGCGAGTGGCTATCTGGCGACAAGTGGGAGTGGCTGTCTGATCGAAAGCGCGAGCAGCGCAACATGTTGGTGTCAGAAATCACAGCCCGCAACTTTATTGATACAATCCAGAAGAGCGACCCACAGGCGTACTCAATGCTTGTCGACCACTACGGCACAACCAACAGCCGGTCGCTTATGATCATGTACCTGCATGACCGAAAGATGCAGTCCAAGGTTGTCGGCCTTGTAGACGCTGCAAACCGAACGCGACCTTTCGCATTTGGCTGGTCAGTAATTCCAGACAAGGACGGCGTCGGTCTGCAGGAAGCCGCCACCAAACTTGGTATGGACCAGGACATGATTACCATGTTTGGCGGTAACCGAACGTACGAGGGGGCACAGCTTGTAGCTGACCGAGTCGACGAGACAATCTCACACCTTATGTATCTTGGTTACGATGTGCGACGGTTCCGACCAGCACTTGAGAGACTGCGCACAGCCGCGCAGCGCGTAGGCCGACGCAACCTCAGGGCTGCTCCTGCGCGAGTAGATGAGCTAGGGAACGTTATCCCTGAGAGCGACGTTATTGTGAACGCACGCTGGGCACCGGACGCTCCGACCAATGTGCAGGAGCTCGCTATCGACGACTCTGGCAAGATCATTGAGGGGTACAACAAGACACTGATCGATCCTATCGATGACTTCAATGAGGCTCTCGACGAGATCCGTGGCGCATTTGCTGGTGTCGAACAAGATCGACTCAAGGCAATTGTAAAGCGCGACATCATTGCAGAGCTTCTGTCGCAGGTCCACGGAGTCAAGCCAAGCTTCGAGCACATGCGCATTGCAGAAGCAATGGCGCTTGGGCATACCTACGGTGAGCATCTGACCAAGCTTTCCCAGAGCCTAGACAGCGTCATCGACGATGCAGGCGGTATCGTCGTGGCAGAGTACTCATTCCGAGGTGGGCGCACCAGCTTGTCTCCACTAGTTCAGGACGAAGCCAAGATGAAGGAGCTAGTATCTGGAATTCTTAACGGCCCTAGCGGTCCGTCATTTGTTCGTGAGCTTCGCAATGCAAACTACCAGTTGATCACACGACACGGTGGCGAAGAGAAGATCTTCCGTGCATTCCAATACGTGCATGGAAAGGCGCTAGAAGAGGCCAACAAGATCCATTACTTCAGCCCAGACCGCAGCAAGTTTGAGCGAACACTTAACCACCCGGTACTGGGTATTTATCCATACTCATACATGTTCCACAAGATCCTACCAGAGGCAGTTAAGTTCTTGTTCTACAAGCCTTTCGGCCTCATCGCACCCGGCGCTGGTTACGCAGCGTACGCAGATGTGCGCAAGTATGTTGCTAATGAGCTCGAGAGTAACTGGGCGCTAAGGGACAAACTGAAGGCTTCGCCTGATGTTGTGAACCTTATTACCCAGCTGTTCCCGGGTCTGCCGAGTGATATTACGGCAGGAGTTTCGTCGTTCGCCAAGAGGCCAGTGAAGGGCATGATGGTTCAAAACCAGCCCGGAGCGAGCGGGTATACCGCGACAAACCTTGCAACGGACGTAATCGGTTCGGTCACCAACACTGGCGTCCTTGGGTTCGCCCAATCGTCCGTCCGTGCTATTGATCAGATCGGTGCATTGTTAGGGCCCACGAAGCCCAAGAGAATACAGTCCGGCTGGGGGCAATCGCAACTAGTCGAACTGCCAAAATAAAGGAGTACACGCATGGACGAAGTCGTGTTGAACGACCAGGCTGAGTCGCAGGTGGAGGCGCCTGCCACTGACCAGGATAACGACATCACCACTTGGAAGAAGCGTTTGGCTGGTAAGGACCAGGCCCTGACGGCTACCAAGAAGCAGCTTGATGATATCAAGTCTGAATACGAAAAGGTTCAAGCTTGGAAGCTTCAGATGGAAGAGGCCAGCCTGACTGAGTTCGAGAGGGCTCAGAACAAAATCGCTAAGCTTGAGCAGGAGCTCAAGGCTACTCGGGATGCAGAGTCGAAGGCTCGACTCGCAAAGGAGTTCCCAACCTATGTTCAGTGGACCGAGAAGGTTGCTGCCCTTACCGATGAGGATCGGGCACGCGAGTTCGAGGAGCTGATCAAGACTGGGGGCAAGCAAACTGAGCAGTTCGTAGATCCAAACAAGCCGGCGAAGGCAACCCCTTCCGCCGGGAAAAAGCGCTCGGCCGATGACATTGTCAAGGACATCGCTGCCCTTGGCAATCCTTGGAACGAGTAACAAAGGAGTAAATAGTAATGGCAACGCAGACGCGAGCCACGCTTGATGCTGGCTCATCCAATGCTTATTCTGCGCTCATTACGGAGCTCGTCGCATCGCAGGCTCAGGAGAACCTGCGCAACCGACTGGTGCACGCCATGCCTGGTAACTACACGGCAGGCCGCTTCCAGAAGGGCAGCAACGAGATTCGCTATGCGCGCTACCCAGACCTCACGCCGCTTGGCGTGGCGGACACCCTTACCGAGGCTGGCGCCCCGGCTGAGTATGATCTCACGATCACAACTGAGTCCTTCGTGCCAAAGCAGTACGGTAAGGTTCTCAAGATCTCGGATCTTGCGCAGCTCGACAGCCCGCATGACCTGATCGCAATCGCGTCGGAGCGCCTTGCTCGTGCCGCCACGGAGTCGATGGACAACATCATCCGCGACGTCATCAACCAGGGCACCAACGTTCGCTACGCTGCAGGCCGAGCTTCCCGCTCGCTTGTTCAGTCCGGCGACAAGCTCACCGGCTTGGAGATCAAGCAGACCGTAGCCAAGATGAAGGCCGCTAACATCCCAACCTTCGCGGATGGGTTCTATCGCGCAATCATCCACCCTTCGGTTGAGTTTGACGTCCTGACCGACACGAGCGCAAACGGCTTCCTCGAGGCCACGAAGTACACCAAGTCGCTCGAGCTCCTCAACGGAGAAATCGGCGCGTACGCTGGTGTCCGCTTCATGGTTTCGCCAAGCGCCAAGACGTACACCGGTGGTGTTGGTGGGGCTCTCACCATCCACTCGTCGTTCTTCTTCGGCCCTGACGCCTACATCGTGGGCGACAGCCAGACGCTCCAGAGCTACTTCGTAGCTCCGGGCGGCGACCACAGCGATCCAATCGCCCAGGTTGCAACGCTTGGCTTCAAGATGCGCTTCGGCGCAATCCTCCGTGGCGAGGGTGCGACCGGCGAGTTCGATGGTAGCGATACCTCGACTGGCCAGCCGCGATACCTCCGCGTGGAGTCGGTTGCTTCGACGCTCTAATCGTAACTAGGGAGTGGGGGTCGGGCTTCGGCCCGGCCCCCGCAACCACAAGGAGACTTTATGGCAATCATCCTATCAGCACTCAGGACCATTGTTAGGCGGGACCTGCGTGACACCGGGACCAATAAGACATGGAGCGACACGGAAGTCGACGACATGATTAAGTGGGGAGTCCAGGAAGTCTCGCGCATCCGGCCGCAGGAGACATATGAATCTGTCAGTTATACAGCACCTACGGTTGGCACTTTCTTCACTATCGACACGCTTACGCTTGACGCTGTATACCGCGTCGACGTTTACGTCAATAGCAAGTTCGTTCTTACTGTACCTTTTGCACAAGACGCCCAAGCTAATGGTGGATGGGACTTCCTTAATGGAAAGCTGCACATGCCACCCTATCTCGTTATGCCTAACAACTCTACACTGCGGGTGTTTGGATACAAGCACTACACCCAGCCCACGACTGACGCGTCCTCTATCGAGCTCGACGACGATGCTACTAACGCAGTGCGTGCCTGGGTCCAGAAGGAAGCCATGTTCATGCTGATCTCGGACCGAGTTCGGTTCCAGCAGTGGCAGGTGGCCGCTGGCGCATCAGACACAAACAGCATGCAGCTTGCTCAGCTTTACAGCGCAGCCGACCGCCGATGGTCGACTATCTCTAAGGCGGTACGCAAGGTAAGGAAGACACCATAATGGATCTAAGCGCAGCAGTAACTATCCAGCGCCCAGGCGCTGCACCACTAGACATCAACAGCATCCGCGACACAGACGCCGTGGGTGCTTCTCCGTTGTCTGGGTATACAATTGACCAGATTGACATGTCAAGCGTGAGCATCTCCGCATTCACGGAGGACACGCCACTTGTCGACGGCATCGATAGCTACGACCCATATTTGGGTGCGCGACAGATCAACATTTCGCTGTCTGTGTATGGATCAACTTACGCTGACTTCTGGGACAAGATGGGAGCTTTAACGTTTGCGCTTCAGGCCCAGCCTAGAGCAGCAGACGTGGGCACATACCCAGCACTTGAGGCTGACGGAAAGCGTAAGCTCTCCTTTAGCCAGCCGTATACAGGCGGTACATACAGCCTGTACATGATGGTTCGGCCGCTCATGCTGCCACGCTTTGTGCTCGATGGCGGTTCCGTAGCTGGCGATAACCTGCGTGGGTATTCCCAAAAGGTAACTATCGCACTGCTAGCTGAGGACCCATACAAGTACTTCGAGACAGCGTCTACAGTCAGTCGCACCGGCAGTGGTTCATTGTCTGTTGTAAATACTGGTACCACAATCGCCTGGCCTACCGTGACATGGAACGTTACTACGTCTAGCACTGTTTCTGTTGAGCTTGGCAGCGAAAAGGTCGAGCACACGGCAGTTGCATCCACAGTCACAGACAGGTTCAAGACCGCTACGTCAACTAGCTCTTCAACTCTAACCAGCTACGAGTTCTTTAGCATCCCTCCCGGAACATCATCAGTCACCGTAGTAGGGGAGTCTGGGCAAACCGTAAGCATTACCATCAGGGAAGCCGTCCTTTAATGCCGGCTAAGAGCGTAGTAGTTATCCGCGAGGCTAACGCATACAATGCTGCAGACGAGTTCTGGCAGGGCAACGTTGTTGCAGTAATCAAGGACGCCCGTGACGTTGGCGTTCAGCTGTATGCCAATGACGCTGGCTCTATGTACTTCACTCTACCGGTTGATCATCCAGCTATCCCGCTTATCAACCCGCTAAGTCAGCACTACGTTATCCAGAGGTGGAACGGCAGCAGCTACGACACGATTCAGTCTGGCTTCATTACCGACTACGATGCCAGCTCTAACGAGGTGGTCATTAGTGGGGTGGACTACATGACTACCCTGAACAAGTACTACACCCCTATTCATGGCCCTGAGCTGGGCGCCAAGGCCATCCCCAATACTGATACAACAATCCTTGTAGACAACACAGCACCAACAGCGGACGTTACCCCAAAGACAGTCATCGATGGCGCTATCGCCAAGGACCGGCTAAAGGCATCTGAGAGCTATGCGGTTGCAACAGTGAACTCCAGCTACCCAGACGCTGGCAAGGTGTCTGTATTCTCTGGGGCAGCTCAAAGCGGCGCAATCCCAAGCGGAGTGAAAGATTCACTAACCGTAACCTACGAAGAGGTAAGCGGCGTAAAGACTGGTACTGTAATCCTAAGTGGGTGTGTATACATCTATCGTGCTCAATACTCAGGTGGAACATACGATACATTCCAGGACGGCGAGACCGGAGAAGTCATTGAGGGTAACTTCTCAATCGGAACAAGCTCATCCGCTAAGGGGAAGATCGGATTCATCATCTCATCTAACCCCGGTGGCCCACTAGCTAAGGTTGAATACGATCTGTATGTTGCCGCAGGCTCGCTAGACATCGGCATGTCGAACAACGTTCCACTTAACTTTAGCGTTAAGCTACGTCCAGTTTCTAACTTTGCTTCAGCAAGCGAAGTCCACAACTCAACAAGCTCAACCAACCTTAACCGAACCATGTCAATCCTGTCGGAGGGAGTGAGCTACGAATTCTATGTCACCCCATATTATTATGGCAACCTAAGTCCTGCGGCTCTTGTCCCGCCAGGTGGTACACCAGGTACTGGTAATGTCGACTACAACCAGTACATCTGGGGCTCGGCCACAAGGGCACCGGAGTCTGTATTCACTGCAGGTCTTCAGACCAACACAGTCCGTGACGCATTCGATGATCTATTCGACGTTAACGACCCAGCAAATGTTCTCGAGCGGACAAGCGATTACCCAACTATAACTCCACCACCAGAACCACTAATCAAGTTCATGTCAATCGAACATCTAGGAACAAGCACATCAACCAAACATCCATACGTAACAGCAGGTCAAGGCCCAGTAGACTTCATGCGTGAGCTTGCAGATATCGAGATGGGTTCCAGAACTAATGGCGAAAAGGTTGTCTTTAACTTCTATGGGGTTCCCTCCGCGTCGCCCGACGGCAAGAAGCTAAGTGTACACCACTCTGTCTCGCCAAACCCACAAGCCACTCTGATCTACCCAGGCCAGATCATGGACTTCAATGTAACAAACAAGCGCAGCCTTAAGGTCACCTCCGCTCGCGTCATCCCAACAACAGACTTCCTCATCGGAGCCAGCACGGAAGGAGCAGGCGGGGCCAAGACCAAGGGCGTCGTGAAGGTAGCCGCTGGCACAACTAGTGCCAGCCCTGCACTGCCATCTGTCATCAGCCAGAGTGGATTCCTTTCCGCTGACGCAGCTGGCAACCACGCCCAGGGTATCATCAACGACTTCGGACAGGACTCCGACGTCCAGACAATCCGGGTGTCTTTGCGTACTGAACAGTTTGGACCTATCGGTGTGTCCGGTACCCCAAAGCTTGGAGAGACAGTGAAGGTTGTCGTCCGTAGGAAGGGTGTTACCGTTGGCGGCGATGAGCTGTCTGGTAACTACAACGTTGGAGGCATGCAGTGGATTGCCAAGATCGACGGCACTGAGCGCCTCTCCCTAGACCTGGTAAAGCCTAGCAAGTTCAAGGGTCCTGCCATTACCTGGGAGCAGAAGCCAGCCCCAACACCTGAGCCTGCCGCGCAGCCGTACGCTGGGCGCAAGCCTGCGGCAAGGAGAGACCCAGCTGGCAATGATTTGCCTGACCCGACATCTACAGAGGGTAAGACTGGCGCCTTTACCGGTACTTCGTACATGTACCCAGGTACCTCCGGCGCCCCTATGCCACCTGCCGCACCCAAGACCAAAACACCCTCAGGTGGCAACAGGGTCGGCCTGCCTAGGAATATTACAGGCAAGAGGACAGCACTATGACACGTGGGCAGTTTGAGATCCTGCTTGCCAAGCTAGACGACATCGACGAGAGGCTTAGGTCTGTGGAGGTGGAGATGGCTGGTGTTCGTGCTGTGCGCAAGGCGAGACAGGACAACCAGATTGATGTAAAGTGGCGCCTAGGTATAGTCGCGTCCATAATGGGCGGGATAATTACCATTATAGCCAGGGTCGTGGAGGCCTTGAACAATGGAGGTAAGTAATGGCAAAGGCCAACCTAGTCGAGCGCGTAGGTGCGCTCAAGGAAGAGGGGCTGTCCTTCACCAAGATTGGTGAGATGCTCAACATGAGCAAGGACCAGGTCCAGAAGTTCCATAAGCGCTACGTGGAGGGCGTGCCGGAAGATCTTCTTCCAGCTCAGAAGAACACAAGCAAGACTCCTGACTTCGTCGGGATTAACATTGCGTTCTTCGACATCGAGTCTACGTTTAGCAACTGGCGACGTGTGCTCTGTGGTTCGGTGGCCGACTCGTTCGGCAACGTCGTAACCTACAGCCATGACACCCACCCAGGTAAGAACTGGCAGGACGACAGCGCGTTGGTCAAGGCATACTGCGAGTACCTTGATACCTTTGACGTTATCGTTGGCTGGAACTCCAAGCTGTTTGACGTGCCGGTGCTGAACTCACGCCTGTTGTACCACAACATGCGACCGTATGAGCCGCGCATGCACCTTGACCTTATGTACAAGGCGACCGGTTCATCCATCGCCATTGGCCGCAAGAGCTTGGACAATGTGTCTAAGTACTTCGGGGTACAGAACTCTAAGACTCCTCTCGATCCACGCACGTGGGACGACGCCGACCATGGCGACAAGGAGAAGTACGCGAAGATCATCGAGCACTGCGAGGCAGACGTCTTGGTTCTCCGTGACGTGTATGCCAAGCTTAAGCCGATGGTGCACATCCTTCACCGATGACCGAAGACCAGATCCAGTCACACTTTGACCGGACAATCGCCGTTGACTTTGACGACACTATTGTCGTCAAGGTCTTCGGCACTCTGGTTCCAGCGAAGGATTGCATCGACGCGTTGCAGACCCTGCGCGACAGGGGATACTACGTGATCATTCACTCAGCTAGGTCATGGCATCATTGGCCAGACAGAGCAGAGCGAGAGAAGGAGATGCGTGAGATCCTCGACAAGTGGGAAGTACCATATGACGAAGTGTACTCCGGAGCTGGCAAGCCGCCGGCCATGGCGTACATCGACGACAGAGGGGTTAGGTTCTCAGATAACTGGATGGACATCGCAAGAGTCATCATAGAGAAGGGTAAGATATGAGCAAGCTAAAGATCGTAACCCAGACAGATAACATTGAGGGCAAGAAGACCAAGGTCATCACTGATAACTGGATGGATGACTGCGCGTGGGCTACGCTTGCATGCGCAGCTAACCATCTTACTGGCACCAAGTACACATCCTTTGATGGCGTGGCGTGGGGCGAGGCCGTCGGGCGGAAGGACAGAGATGGCCTACCTGACCCGTCGTCTTTGGCACAGTTGGTTAAGGCTGGCCCCCTGGCCGGCCTTAAGGTTACCTACCCAAAGACCTGGGCTGATGTAGAGAAGGCGCTGGGCGCCGGTGCCGTGATCCTTGTTAACGTGGAGCAGGCCAAGGGCTACCCTCCAGTTACCATGAGCAAGTGGCATGTCAGCCATCAGAAGCGTAAGCCTGGCAGCACGTACGGTCACATGACCTGTGCCGCCAAGACAGACGAGGGAATCTTCTGGGCAGACCCAACGATGAGCGGCAAGGGCAAAGAGGTGTACGGGGTACCAGTTACCCTGCAGCAGCTCAAGCAGATTGCCAGCTCGAAGGGGGATGCGCCGCACAAGCGCTGCCTGATCGCACGTAAGAAGTGAGTTAAGCTTGACACCCTATGTGGGGTGTTGTAAGATCCCTAGTGGACGAGATCCACTGGGGATCTTTTATTTAGGAGGGAACATGGCATCAATAGCTAAGGCGTTTGACCTGGGGCTTAAGGCTAACCGTACAGACCGGCCGGCTAGTACATTCTTCCGTGGCAGCAAGCTTGGATCTTGCCTGCGGCAGCAGTACTACGACGCAACGAAAGAGCCGGTGACTAATCCGTTTGACGACAGGCTGTATCGAATCTTCGAGCAGGGCCACGTCATTGCGGAGACGTTCGAGCGGAACCTTAAAGCGTCAGGTCTTTTTGATGTGTTCAAGTCTGAGGTGGCAGTAGAGATCCCGGAGTATGATTTCTCTGGGAACATTGACCACCTTGTACAGTGGAAGGAAGACGGCCAGCTGGAGGTTATCGAGATGAAGTCGATGAACTCCAATGGCTTCAAGTATCTTAAGGGCCCTAAGCCAGAGCACGCTATTCAGGCAGCGAGCTATGCGGTAGCACTAGAGCGGACACTTGACCCAAGCATCAAGGTCAAGGCTCGTGTTGTCTACGTCAGCAAGGACGACTTCCTGATTAGTGAGTACTCCCTTGACAGGGAGTGGTATGATAGGGCACTAAGGGTCCTCAAGGTTGGGAATAAGTTTAAGGAGCAGGGGCGGATTCCGTTCAGGCTCCCTGTCCCGGAGGGTAAGGACCCAAAGAAGATGTGGCCATGCGGCGGGTGCCAATGGCTCACCAAGTGTAGGGGGTAGTATGGCAGAGCAAGAGACACTATCGCTAGCCACAAAGGTGGCGATGGTAATGCAAGCTGTTGAGTACGTCAGCAAGGGCGGTACCAACACAGCTCAGGGCTACAAGTTCGTTCAGGCTACAGACGTAGCCAAGGTAGTTCGGCATGAGCTTGGCAAGCTCAACGTTGCCATGCTGCCGGTTAGCATTGACGTCATCAGCGAGGGCCTAACGCCGAAGGGTACGCAGTCTCTGCTTACCGTCCGGTACACGTGGCGTCTCGTTGACGGTGATAGTGGCGAGTCACTTGAGTTCCAGTCAATTGGAACTGGTGCGGACACTGGCGACAAGGCTGCCTATAAGGCTGCTACTGGCGCCCTTAAGTACGCGCTGCTCACTGCGTTCCTTATCCCAACTGGCGATGACCCAGAGGCCGATCAGAAGTCGGACGACGAGATCATCTCAGCTAAGGCTAAGGACTTGTTCGACGGAGTGGTACATAAGCCTGCCAACAAAAAGGCTGCAACAGATCCTGCTAAGAAGGCAGTCATCGGAGAGGAGTTTGAATTCTAATGGCATCACGACTTGATATCTGGATGAGCGACAAGAAGTCGCCGGTAATTAAGACTTCCAAGAATGGCAATGACTATCTGGAAGTTTATGGAAGTATCCAAACCCCAGCTTACGACGAGTGGCTGGATACGGATAAGTCATCTGCGGCACCGGATCGATACGCGTATGTGACGCTTCGGTTCTTTGACGCAGAGGGACGAGAGCATGCACAGAAGGTGTATGACTGGGCCGTCTCGCAGGAGAAGGACCCACGACCTAACGTGCACGTGGTCGGCACACTCAACGAGGACCGGGAGTACCAGGGCAAGCAGTACTACACCATGCTGGTGTCGGACATCTCGCCACTGAAGTACGGCCCGTTGCGTAAGCGCAATGGGTAGGCGGGAGTTGTCACTCAAGCTAGTCGATAGCGTTGAGGCGTGGAAGGCTGATGGCTTTGATCACTGCGTAATCGGGATCGGCCAGCAGTTCACAGAGGGGGGCCAGGTTTATATCTTCATCTATAGTAAGAAGGCGATGATCGAAACGATTGCCGCTGATATTATTGAGGAGATTAATAACCGGGTTAAGGTTAGCAAGGAAGAGAAGGACGAGCTGTCCAAGGATGCATACGACCAGGCGTTGGAGTACTTTGACTACAACATCGGCGGCGCATACATTGGGCGGGGCATGCCGGTCTTCCTAGAGGATACGGTAGACAACCTCAAGGAGGAAGTCTTAAATGTCTGACGCTGCTAGGCGAGGGCGACTCAACCGCTCGAGGGGTAATGCCTTCGAGCGGGAGACGGCCAAGAAGTTTGGCGGCAAGCGGGTGGGCCAGTACGGTGGGCCTGAGGACGTAACGGCAGGACAGTTCAACATCCAGGCCAAGTGTGGCCAGATGTTTAGCGAGAAGTTCTGGCGCTGGTTGCAGGCAGTACCACGCAAGGCTGACCAGATCCCGCTGCTCGTAGTCGGTGATGCTCCGGGGTCCGGGGCTAAGCGCAGGGTAGTAGTAATCATCGAGGAGTCCGACTTCCTCGAGCTAGTTGGAGGAGAAGATCATGGCACAGATGGCACGACCGAAGAAAAAGGTATCGACATTTGACCTGGCTGTTGCCTGGGCAAAAGTCTTTGAGCTAATCAACACGCGTCTTAAGGAACTAGAGATTCCTGATTCGCACATTATTGCGGCACGTGCAGCTGATGCACTTGCTAAGGAGGGCGCCCATGGCGACGCAGCCTGATGACAGAGAGCAGCAGGGAACACGCACTCAAGTCATCCTACGAAAAGCACAAGCTTATAGCGCAACGAATGGGTATCCGGCGCTCATTGCTGCGGCGGTTGGAATGGCGGTCTTCGCTGGACAATCGGTCACGGCAATTCCGTTTGCTCTATTCACTTATCTGGCAGTAAGGAAGTCTAAGTGAACCGGGTGCCTAAGGCGTTCTCGGATTACTTCAGGCTAGTCTTCGACCGGGCACATGAGATCATGGTGCACAGGCAGGCATCGTATGGACCAGGGAATGTAGAGAACCTTGGGCCGGTAGGTGTCTTCTCCCGGATGGGGATGGACAAGGTAGGCCGCATTGCCAACTCAATGAACGGCGTAGTTAAGGACGGAAAGATCATCATTGATCCTGACTGGTACACGCCAGAGGTATATGATGCGCTGATTGACACGATCAATTACTGCGCCATCATGATTGCCCTTGGCGAGAAGCAGTGGAGCACGATCTCTAGGGAAGAGGAACAGGCATGGTACTAGTAGAGTACGAGACCGTGCCGGTCACGATCAATGGCAAGAAGGCAGCAGCTGTTACGGTTATGTACTCCAATGGCGGGTGGTCAGCCCAGCTAATGGTCAATGACAACGACAGCGAGATCTTTGTACTAGGCAAGGGAGACGACCTGATCAATAAGGAGAAGGCGATTGACATAGCTCTAACCTATGCCACTCGCTGGAGAGATGCCCAAAGAGCCTAGTGCGCTAGACTTTTTTAAGGAGGACGCCAAGCGGTTGGGCTTGGGACTCCGGGAATACTGCAGGCAATTTGGAATCGAGTACGAATCGTTAGGGGGTAGGGATAGAGTGGACCCCTTGACAAAGCATGAGCATATAGACTATCGTTCATGTGAGGTGTGCAAGACCAATGCCATCCTCAATGGTAGGAATACAGAGGAGGCAGAATGATTGCAGGCCTATTACTAAGTGTGGTGCTAGCCTTTCAAACTACGGGAGTTCAGACTGGCTACGCCACATGGTATGGCGATACCACACCGGGCGGCCCTAAGGGCTGTTACGGTGGGTATCGCAATACCTGTAGCCCCTACGTTCCGGTCTCTGAGGGCGGACGTGGGGGCGAACTCGTTATGTACGCAGCTGTACCTGGGTTCAAGTTCTACGACAAGCCGTACAAGGTGAAGGTATGCCGGGTCAAGTACCCGGAGCGCTGCGTCGTGGTTACGGTGCGTGACTGCCTGTGCAGCAAGAAGACAAAGAATATGATAGACTTGTCTCCGGCGGCATTCATGCGACTGTCAACGTTGGGGACAGGCAGGGTGCTAGTAACCATGGAGGCTTACAATGTACGATACAGAGGACGCTGACATCGGGGTGGGCGAGTGCCCCATCTGCGGCAAGTACCGCAAGAAGATTGACGCCGGCAAGATGAAGCCGTGCTACATGTGGGATAGGGTGAAGGAGGTAGACCTAGATGACGAAGAAGAGTAGGTACGAATACTTCCGCTCACGTAGCAAGATCGGCAAGCTGGAGAACAAGGCAGTCGAAAGACTTAACAAGCTAGGCCATGCGGTCGAGAGCATACGAGATGATGATGAGGCAGTAAGTTTCTTCTGCATCAAGTGCGAATACTTTGGATGCGCTGAGTTCCCGGACAGGAAGTTCGGTGACACAGAGGAGATGCATGGCTCGCTCTTCGACTATGAATGCGGCATGGTGCCGAAGCCGGTGGTAGACTACGAGGCAGCATGGGATAGGGTAGCTGATATATTTGGAGGGACAGATGACGAATACACCGTTTAACAAAGAGGCCGAGGAGTCAATGCTTGGCTCGATCCTCATCGACAACAGCGTGCTGTCGGTAGTAGACTTCAACCCTGACTGGTTCCACGACTCGCGCAACCGGGCTATCGCCAATGCGATCTATGACCTTAGCAAGCGCAACGTTGCCATCGACACCATCACGGTAGGCGAGCAGCTTGCAGCTGAGGACAAGCTACAGGATGTCGGCGGGTATACTCGACTGTCAGAGCTGACGTCATCAACTCCAACATCAGCTAACGCTGAGAGCTACGCAGCTATCCTCGACCGGCTATCTACATTCAGGAAGATCATTGATGCAGGCACGGACATCGTTAAGATGGCGTATGCAGGTGGCGATGATGTGTCAGATCTAATCGACAAGGCTGAGCGTAGGGTATTCTCCATCTCAGCTAGCCGGCGTAAGGCTAGGTGGGTAGATGCTATGGCCATGATGGGCGAGGCACGACAGCGCATTGATGCGATCAACATCGACGGCGTACGCCCTGGTATCCAGAGCGGCATCTCACAGATCGACGCCATCACTGGTGGGTGGCAGCGCTCTGACCTTGTGATCCTTGCGGCAAGGCCTAGCGTGGGCAAGACTGCACTCGCTACTAGCATGGCTGTGTCTGCTGCACTGGCCGGCAAGAAGGTTGCCATCTTCTCAATCGAGATGAGCGCTGAGCAGGTTGGCGCTCGTATCCTGTCATCGGTTAGCGGCGTGCCACTGCAGGCTATCCGCAACGGAGGGCTAGACCTAACACAGCTGGCTGACCTTGAGGCTGCATCGCAACGCATCGGCAGGCTTGGCATTTATGTAGACGACTCGCCAAGTGGGGCGCCAGCTGAGATGAAGTCCAAGTGCCGGAAGGTAGCAGTTGAGCATGGGGTAGACATGATCATCGTTGACTACCTCCAGCTCATGACTGCAGACAAGAGCAGCAAGGATCAGAACAGGGTGAATGAGGTGGCTGACATTAGCCGTGGGCTGAAGGCCATTGCTCGTGAGCTTAACGTGCCGGTCATTGCGCTGTCGCAGCTTAGTCGCATGAGTGAGTACCGTGATAGCGGCGAGCCCAGGCTATCTGACTTGCGTGACTCAGGCGCAATCGAACAAGACGCTGACGTGGTGCTCATGCTATGGCGGCCTGACTCAGGCGCAATGGATGCGCCGGTGCAGGATGTCAAGTGCAAGATTGCCAAGCATCGCAATGGTCCGACCGGTATCTGCGATCTAGAGTTTATCCGGTCCACAGCTACGTTCAGGGGGTAGCATGCAGAAAGTAATTGCAGTCGACTGTGAGTGCACATACCCTATGTGTGACCACATTGCCAAGCAGATAGCAGAGCTACTGCAGGAAACTTTTGATGACGGATACGATGAGGGGTGGGTCGAAGCGTATGAGTCAATGCGCAAGACGCTGCAGCTAGCCGGAGTACCTGGCGTCGAGCTGTTAGAAATTCCTAAGCCTCCTCCTCGTAGTGACCTGAAGATTGAGCCGACTAGAGTGGGTAAGAAACAGGAGAAGATTCACTAGCACACTTGCACTCGTGCTATGTTTCCTGGGTTCCGCGACCTTTTTCAGTAGGCGTGTAAAAAAATCCCCAAGGGCTGGCTTCTCAACCCTTGGGGATGTGGGTCAGGTCCCTACCGACCTGAGGTGTCAACCGTATACTACTTCATCAAACAATCCAGCTTGCACAATATTGTCAGCTGCACTGGCGTCGATGTCATTGATGTTGATATAGTAATTACTATGCAACATCCAGTTGACACCACGCCTAATGTGGAATGGAGTTAACTTAAGATCCTTAAAGTCTTCTCCTTCTGCGTCCGACAATACTGCTAGTACATAGTCATCTCCAAGAGAGATGGCTTGTGTGCAGTCATCATCTGCGTACAGGTGTCGCCACTTGTACTCGTCAGCTACTGCCCAGTATCCAATGCCGCCTTCCATGGCAGTTATAAAGATCTCAACAACATCGTTGTCGTCGAGCTCGACTGCTGATATCTTCATGATTCCTCCTATGCTATTGGGATTAGTCGGCCACCCTCATTGCATTCGTCATCAGATGATACCAACATTGTGATGGTATGATTAGTCACCGGATGACGGAACGTAAGGACAGGGAATGGGTTGGCAAACAACGGCATACCATCTAGGTCTTCCGCATCTACCTTGCCATTGACTACAGTGTAGCCAATGAGCGGGTCGATCATCTCCCTCTTAATGTACTCGCGTTCTGCCTCGATGTGTTTGTCCCTTGTCTCGTCCTGTAGTTCTCGCAGTGCATCAAAGTTTGGCATCGTCTTCCTCCTCTACAAAACAATCGTGGCCATAGTACCACTCTTCTGCCTCTTGCTCAATGTCTAGATCAAATCTCTTGCCGCACTCTATGCAGATAGCTATGCCAAGAGTTCTTAAACTAATCATCTGACTGTACTCCCTTCAATGCTTGGTGCTCAGCCTTAGCAAACTCGTCTTCGTAGTACTTGAGCTGTGGCAATACGTTCTCCTTCACGAAGTCATCCATGTTTCCCCATCCACGTGTGAGTACGAACCCACCGCATGAGTCAAGGAACTTCTGCTCCGTATGTCCGCATGACATGCACTTCTGATCTTGCCAGATTCTATATGCTACTACGTTACCAATAAGCTTGGCATCGTATTCATCTACTAGAGAAGTAAGGAATGACTCATAGTCTTCCATCTTGAGAGCGAAGTCTTCGACCGTCTTCTGCGTCAAGCATGCGAATCCACACTGGCCGCTATCCCATGGGTCATTGTATCCACCAAGGCTGACTCGCACACCGCTATGCACTAGCATGAACAGCGGCTGTGCGTATGCAATCGTTGGTGATTTAAGGTATGCATCGAACTCATCCGTGCTCTCGCATACCTCATCAACCTCGATATGCCTACCTGTGCTGCGTGTAGCTACGATAAGGAACTCACGATCCATCTCGTAGTGGTAGTCCTGCTCGACTGCCCACTTGATACCATATAGTCCTTCACCGGACTCCAATGCTTCTGCGTTCATAGTGCCTCCTGCGCATCGCGCACATAATGTTCAGCAATCTCATACCAATCCACCGATGGGATGTAGCTATGGAAGATTGCATCTGCTGCCGGCCCATGCAATTCATCTCGGTCGATGTGGCCAAAGAACATCTCTGTTGCATAGCCCTCGAGCCAGTTGCCTAGACTGTACCTCGCATCCGGGATGTTGACATTGCCTTCATCGATAAAGTTCTCTATGTCCTTGACTGCTTGATCATAGATTGCATCACCCATGCCATCGATCTCACCGATCCATAGCGCTGCGTTCCATGTCTCCCAGTTAGTCCATCCATTATATGTCTTATCGCACATGTCATCTACCTCCTACGCATGATATCAATAGTACAGGAAGTAATAGGAAGAGGATGATGAGCATCTCTACGATGGCCTCATCATCCTTCTCCCTATCAGTCCTGGTATCGCCATGATACCAGGACATAATTACTTAACGCCCTTAGCGGCGAGTTCCTTCTTGCTCTTCAACTTCTTGGTGAAGGTGATGTGCACCTCAGCTACTGTACTTTCGTACAGATCTGATGTGTCACAAGCCTCGGTCATGTCACAACCTGGGCGCTGTGCTCGCCACTCGCGCAGCAACCCTGCATCACTGAGGGTTGAGCGGAATCCACGATACCCATCCCATGCATCATTGATCTCATCGACCTTAATGTCAATTGCTGTAGCTACATTCAGTGCCTTGATATTACCAGAGACACTGTTGCTGTAGGTATTACCCTTGGCAACACGCTTGGCCAGCTCAGGCAGTGATGACTGCATGATCAAGCCAACGATGCTAGCCGATGGGACTTCGATGCTTACCTGCTGGTTGAACTCAGCAGGAAGTTCGCGAAGCTTCGGTGCCCCGCACTTGTTATCGTTTGCCTTAGCCATTTGTAACCTCCTTCTTAAATGTCTTATAACCAAACTGGTTGTTATCATAGTAAGACTCTAGATTGTAGGTTTCATCCCACACTAGCTGTCCATTCTGTGATGTTAGCAACATCTCGAGGAATGCAACAAGGTTACTATACTTGTGCTTATGCTCGGTCTCATTGCCATCAATCAGGTTCTCGAGTCGATCAAGGTACATGGCTCGTAGCTCGTCGATGTACTTCAGATGCCGCATGGCCTGATCTACCTCGTACTTGCTATAACCAATGATATCATCAAGCGCTTCGATTGCTGACGATACATACGTGAGTGCATTGTCCATATCGCGGACTGCATCACGTGCATTGTCAGCTGCCTGATCTGCATCCCATGAGCCGGACTCTATGCTGCTCTGCGCAGACTCGAGCTGCTCTCGTATGCTATTGATGTCTGCCATTACTTGACTCCTTCCACCGCACTGCGGCAATCATCGCAACAATACTCGATGAAGAAAGATACGGCCTTGTCGCGGTTGGCTCGCATCTCGTTGATCTTGAATACGATAGTCTCCGTATTGCCTACGAACCGAATCGTATCCACGTCACCTGGTGATTCAACCCAGGTAACTGCATCAACAACTACCATGTGTTGCGTCTTGTCTGTCATACTAGTTCCTTTCTGTTACATCGGTACCGGTGCTGCCGAAGATAGCTTCGAGTTGCTTACGAAGTTCTTCGGGCATTTCAATAGGGTCCTCCATACCCTCATCATCTGCCAAGATTTCCTGCGAGAGACGAATGCCCTCGTGTGCATGGCCATCAATTGGTAGCAAAGCATCTCGCTCAACATACATTGTCGAGTCCGCATACTCTGACTCCATTGCTAGGGCTGCAGCAAATACTACCTGCTGCAGGTTAGCAAAGTAAATCTCCAGGTTTGTGTGTGTCCAATCAGCTGCCTCTGATGGGGTTACATTCTCTACCTCTGCGAAGCGTGCCTCCGCATGGGTGAATGTCTCCAGGTAATTGTTACGGAATCGTGGTGTGTTACCAGCAAATGACCGAAGCATACTTACTGCCGTAGCCAATGCCATATAGGTATTTTCCGCAGCGATATCGCTATCGAAGCGAAGCTTTACCGTGTATTCCTTACCCATTGTGTGTACCTCCTATGCTAAACTTTGGGAGAACCAAGCGGCCCTCTCCATAAGAGCGTGTGCCGGGTGGCTGGTGAACCACACCTCTACCACCCGGCTGCACCCTCAATTAAAGATACCGGGATATGCCTTGTCGAATACCATAAATGCTACGATACCAACGATGGTACCAATGATTGAAGCGATAACTGTCCATCCAAATACTGCGATATCCATGTTACTTTACCTCCTCTCTAGTCATTAGCCATAGCGCAGCGATGACTCCCACTGCGCCAGCCACAAAGCCGCTCAAGAAATGCCACTCACCAAATGTTACACACATTGTTACATCCCTTTCTGTCTATATGCTACGGTTCTTATTCGAATCATAAGTCTCTATATAGGGAGGTCCATAAGGATAAGACTCTTATGTTCCTCAGGAATCATATGCCAGATTCCCTGCTTGTTCATCTCATCGTGTAGGTTCATCTTATCCCCATACCTAGGTGATAGCATACCTACCAGCTCTACTGTACCCGAACCATCTGGGTTCTCAAGCTCGGCCTTATAGGTAGGCACGTTGCTATCTGTAATGAACAGGAAGTAATAGTACAACTGCCTATCATATCCATAGATATAAACAGTATACTCTGCCGGTTCATTAGGTACCGGATCGTGATGCTTAACAATCCTATACTGTGACACTTTACAACTCCTTTACAGTTGTGCTTAATCTTTGGGAGAGCCAAGTGGCTCACCTAATATACTAAACGAGAGGGGTAATACACCACCTCCCCAACCCTACCCCATCCATCTTGCTTATCACCCCACCCCACCCATTCTAACACCTGCTCTCGTATCTTAATTAAGATACCTTAACAACTGCTCTCGTGTACTGGTGAGAGGAGCCCGCTGTTCAGGCCGGTTAACCGGGAACCCCGAAGGGCTCCCGGTCAACGCGGTGCTAACCGTTAGGCTAGCTCGGAGAGGGCAACGATGTCGTTCCACTCCAAGCGGTTCTTCGAGTCATAGCGGCTCGAGAAGGTCGCCGTGATAGGCTTCCACTGAGCTGCGATGACTGCGGCAGCCATCTCGGGAGTTCGAGCAGCGGCTCGTCGGAACGATGCAATGCTGCCGTCGCTCCGGAACGACACAACCGTGAAGAGGACGCGGTCGCCCTTCAGGTTGCTCGACGTGATCTCGAAGTCGTCGCGCTCCGAACCCACCGCCTCGGGGTTAGCGAGAGCATGATCGAACGACCCCAGGATAACGCCGTGCGCTACCGTGAGTGTGTCGAGAACATCGCCCTTCTCGACTGCGGGCTTGCCCATCGGGCGTACCTTCGTGGCCATAAGGCCTCCTTGACTGCGGTCTGTTACCCGTCGACCTTTGGGGGAGCCGAGAAGCCGGATCCAGTTCAGGTAACGCCGCCGGGTATCAGTGGACGCGCGCTTTTTTGTGTGGGGGGTCCCCTGGTAGGATTTACGAGACCGCCGCTACGCAGGAGGGTTACCCAACCTCCCCACTGGACATACCCCTGTGATAAGTTTCCTTAATATTCCCTAAATACATGTGAGCATGGCTTGACAACATTGGATACATATAGAGAGAGTCACCCTTATATAAGGGTGGTAAAACAGATAAAGATAGTTATTCTAAACTCTTATATAGGGGTACGATGGCAGCACCGAAGAAAGTAATCAACAACCAGCTCGAGAACCAGATCAACAGCCTGGAACAACAGGTTCGCGGTCTCGGCCCGGAGCCACTCAAGCCAGGGGCATATTTCAGCCCCGGTCGCGGCGTGGTCGGGAAAGTTCTCTCTGGGCGCGAGCGCCTATACGACGTACTCTCTGAGATGCACGACGCCATCTGGACGGTGGCCACCAGCGGAGACGAGGCTGCGCGCAAGAATCTTATTGACCTGATCGCCTACCGCACCAAGGTGCCGGCCGCGCAGGTTCGCACCGCCGTCAACCAGTACTACGCTTCCCAGAAGCAAGACAAGGGCCAGCAGCGGGTAGAGGCCAAGACGGCCAAGCCAGCCGCGCAACCAGCTCTGGAGGCGCCAGCAGGCGCTCCCTCAGGGGAACCAGTAATCACGGAAGACCCCTATGCTGGGGACTATGCCGGAGAGATCCCACCGGAGACTGCTCCGGCTCCAGAAAAAATCGCTCCTACCCCCGAAAAAACGGCGACGGCGCCAATTCAGACCCCAGCTGCTGTTGCTCCCTCCGCTCCGGCAGCTGGGGCACCAGCTTCACCGTACACACCTGAGCAGCTTAAGACTCTTCAGGATCTTGGGATCACTGTTCAGGAGGCCATTGCTGATAGAGTCGGGTTTGACTCGGAAGGCATCATCTCTTACGGCAACCCAATGGACGACCTGGTTGACGACGTTATGGAGGATGCGCGCAACGAGGGCTCAGACGAGGCCGAACCAGCAAAGCCAGCGCAAGAGCCAACCAAGATCGACCGAACTGCCGGTGGCGCTGTCAAGATTAAACCTTCAGCATCTAAGGCAGGCCTGCCATCCAGCAGCCGAATCTACCACTACACCTTCCAGCTCATCCCGCAGGACTCTGTTGGGGCCGGCGTTGAGAAGGGATTCATCGTACACAGTGGCACACCTGGTGTGGATGGCTATCCGCTTCCTGAGCGACAGGGTGACC
>Ga0209770_10000140_pt1 | contig 41210 bp, 48 predicted proteins | sample LauGreSu1BDMLBDD_2_FD_187572 | JGI IMG/M metagenome (GOLD analysis project Ga0209770, IMG submission 187572) | Freshwater lake microbial communities from Lake Michigan, USA - Su13.BD.MLB.DD (SPAdes) (version 2) | ecosystem: Environmental > Aquatic > Freshwater > Lake | place: Lake Michigan, USA... | reverse complement strand
TTCTTATAAAAAACTATAAAAATCCATCTATTTATTATTGATGAAAAATTTTGAAGAAATCTTACAAAGTTTCTCAATAAGAGATACTCTTAACCCTAAGGTTTGGGAAAATCCTGAAGATCCTAATAAAGCATCTATGAAACAAAAAGTTAAAGATGCTTTGGAAAAAATTGCCGATGAGTTTATTGAATACTTAGGAGAAGATGTATTTGTAGAAGATGTTGTTTTAACAGGATCCTTAGCCAATTTCAATTGGTCAGAATTTTCAGATTTTGATTTACACATAATAATAGATTTCCAACAATACGAAGATGAGGCCGAATTATACAAAGAGTTGTATAATTTGAAAAAACAAATTTTTAACGAAAAACACAATATCAAAATTTTTGGTTACGATGTTGAGTTATATGCTCAAGATGTGGATGAAAGTCATTTTAGTTCGGGAACTTATTCAATTATGAATAACGAATGGATACAAAAACCCAAAAAAATCAAGGAAAATATAGATAAGAGTTTATTGATTAATAAGATAAGTCAGTGGGTTGAAAAACTTGATAAAGCAATTAGGAATAAAGATGATGATGGGGATCGTTTAGAAGATTTGAAAGATAAATTAAAAGAATATAGGAAGTCAGGATTAGAAACCAAGGGCGAACTTTCTTATGAAAATTTAGTATTCAAATTTTTAAGAAGATCAGGACACATACAAAAATTATTTGATTCAATTAATAAAAAAACAGATAAAGAACTTTCTGTTGAGAGAAGATTAGAAGAAGATGTTAAGGTTAACAAAAACACCGAAAAATCCGATATTTCTAAAATGATTCAATCTGTAGATAACTCACAAGTCTTATCATCTTTGAAAAAATTATCTCTACTCGGAAAAAAGTTTGAAGAAACACCTGGTATGAAAATACCATATAGTGAAGATGTTGAAATGATTCAGGATGGCTTAGAGTTTTTGGGTTTTAAGTTGCCTAATTGGGGTGTCGATGGTAAGTTCGGTTCCGAGACAAAATCTGCGGTTGAAAAGTTTCAACAAAGTGTTGGATTGAATGTAGATGGAGTTATGAAACCAAATGACATCCAACATCTTTTGGCACATTTGTTAATCGGTAAATTTACAGAATCTAAAAGGAGCCCTGTTCAAGGCACATCAGGTAAAAAAGGTGATTTTACATATGTCGATCTGAATACTTCAGATGGATTTAGGTTATACGCTGAGATTTGTCAGAATTTCATTGAAGGTAGAAATTCAAACGCAGGTGTGAACGGACAAATGATGGCCGAGTGTGCAAAGAGAAATTTCTCAAAAGGATATGTACCCCCTGAATTAGCTTTGGCTCAATTGGCTCTCGAGGGTGGTTTGTCTAGTGATCCTACAGTAAGACCAAGAAGGACAAAAAATCCTTTCAATGTCGGTAATACTGATTCAGGTAAAAACAAGTTTTTCTCAACCGTTCAGGAAGGAGTATGTGCTTACTATGATCTTATGACAAGAAAATATCTTACAGGGGATAAAACACCTGAAGATTTGTTAAGTAATTTTGTTAATGACAAAGGATATAGATATGCATCAGGTAATTACGAACCCAAACTTAGAAAAATTGTTTCAGGGGCTTCGAAAATTAGTGAACCTCTAATTGCAAAATACGGAAGTGCATCAAGTTCTATGGTATAATTTTTTAATCTTTTTCGTTATTCGTATATTTATAAAGAAAAATAAATGGCTACAGTAACATATCTTATTGCTCCTTGTGCGGGTGGTTCCTCACTTGAAATTGAATTTAGTGGATCGTCACTACCTACGGTTGGCGGAAACTATTATCTTTTTTTTACTGGTGCAACTTCTCAGGGTTGTTATGAGATTGTAGATACTGCAGAGCCAGGTACAGGTACTGATGGAGTTTTAAGTATTAATACAAATTATGGTGATTGTTTAACTTGTTTGAATGCAAACCCTACACCAACCCCAACTCCAACTCCAACCAATACTCCAACAAATACTACAACTCCAACTAATACGCCAACCAATACCACAACTAATACTACAACCCCAACTAATACAGTAACACCGAGTATCACACCAAGTATTACACCAACAAATACTCCAACTAATACAGTAACACCAAGTATCACACCAACTAATACACCAACCAATACTACAACAAATACTACAACTCCAACTAATACGCCAACCAATACTCCAACAAATACTACAACTCCAACTAATACGCCAACCAATACTCCAACAAATACTACAACCCCAACTAATACGCCAACCAATACTCCAACAAATACTACAACCCCAACTAATACGCCAACCAATACTCCAACAAATACTATTACTCCTTCACCAACTGTAACACCAACAAACACACCCACACCAAGTCCATCACCGTACCCATTATCAGGATATGGTGTGAACGTACAATATGAATACACAATTGAAATGTTGGGCGATTTTAGTGGAGGAACTGCACCGTCTGGAGCAATAGCCCCTCACCCAATATTCACAAATGCAAATGGTGTTCCATTTGCACAGTTAAACGGAATTACTTTGGGAGGATTTAACGGATTAAATAATTAAAATAAAAATATTCAAAATGGGAGATTTGAAAGCAATAGGTAGTGAAAAACTCACAGGCCAAGAAAAAATACAAAGAATTATCGAAATCGCTAGGTTCAAAGAAAATTTGCCTAAGCCAGTGAATGAAACTGCAAAATCACAATACACGATCAATTTAGCAGATGGTAACAATTACCAAATTGTTAAAGAGAAATTGGGATATATCATTAAAAAAACAATCAATGAGTCTGAAACGGATTACATTGAGCCGATGAAGAATAGAAAATATTTCAATTCATATTCCCAAGCTCTTAAAAGATTAAATCTTTTGGCGGGTGAATTAAATAGATTGAATGAAAATGAGGAAGGAATTTCATTATATGGTGAACAAAAAAAATTTGTTTTGAAGACACCAAAACCGGCAGAACCTGAAGCACCAGTTGCGGCACCTCCGGCAGAACCTCCAGCAGTTCCTGCACCTGAATTACCTATGTCGCCATCAGAAGATCTCCCAGCGGAAGATGGTATGGATGATTTACCTGCGGAAGATGATATGAGCTCTGATGTTGAGGTTGATGCAGAAGTGGATGTTGAGTCACCTGAAGGTTCAGGACCAATTAGTTTCAAACAAATTCAGAAACTTACAGGAAAGTTGACTCAAAAAATGAGAGAGTTAGATAATGATCAAGGAATGACATCTGAGGATATCAAGTATGTTGTAAATATGGTTTTATCAGCTGCAGATTTGAAAAATCTTACTGATGAAGATAAGGATGATATTCTTTCGAAGTTTGAGGAAGATGAAACTAGTGATGAAATGGATATGGATAATCTTGGTGGTGATGATATGGATGGAGAAGATATGACTGACGATACGGAAGTTGAAGATATCCAAGCGGATATGGATGTTCCTGTTGAGTCTGAAATGGAAGAAGATTTTGGTTCGGGAGCAATTCTTGATAGCATATTTTCTGAGTCAAAAATTGACAAATTAATCTCAAGATATTTCGAAGTTTCTGACACAGAAAAAAGAAAACTTCAAGAACAGAAAGTCACTAAAGATTTAGTTTCAAGATCTAAATTATTGAAAAAAATGGAATCAGTTAGAAAACTGACTGAGACTGTTGAACAAGAAATTGCATCTAAAAAATTTTTAGAAGAGAATTCTAACTTCAAATTTGTAGGTAAAACTAATCTTAAGAATTTAGTATTCGAAAATAAGGATAAACAAATTAAAATATCACCTGAAGGATTAGTCCTATGAGTTATTTAATTTTCGTAAATGGTTTAGGACCTGATTATAAAGGTGATAATCTTTACGAATTTATATTTTCTAATTCAGTTGATGTTTGGGGTGAAAGATGGGAAAGCAAACCTTGTAGTTCTTATCCATTACCACCTGATATAAAATATATTAAAAAAGTAGGAGTTCTGAAAAACACTGACATTAAGTTAGAGTTGATACAGAACTCCGATTATTTTTCAATGGAGGAAGCAATTGACGATGTAGTTGCTTTAGCGTGGGAAAGTGATATTTTAGAGGGACAGAAAAGATTAGTTTTTAGGTTTGGTGAAGAAGAATCTGTCATTAAAGATAAATTATACGAAAGGGATTTGATCCTTGAGTTTGAAAAAAAAGTAGTTTATGAAAATTAATAAAAAATCTTTGGAGTTGGTAGAGTTAGGATTTAGTTCCAAACTAGTATCGAAGCTTACAGAATCTCAAGTTAATACACTTCACAGTAGACTTGTTAATGAAGAAATAAAAACACAGGTAACGAATATTACTTATGACCCTTCTGTAACTGCCGACCAACAAAAATTGGCACAAAAAGGTGTACACGTAAATCCATCAACCAAAAAAATAACGATGTCTACCACAGGTACTGGTGCTATTACCACAGAAACTGAAACAACAGAACAGGAGCAAGACGAAGCCAAAAAAGAATCAAATCCTTGGGCTATTTGTACTACACAACTTGGAAAGGAATTTGGAACAACAGAAAGAAGTGATTGGAGTGAATCACAATTAGAAAAATATGAAAGATGTGTGAAAGACGTAAAAGAGTCTTTGATGGAAGGTAAAAATCCCGTAACTTTGTTTTTAGAAAATAAGATTATGGAACTAGTTGAAAAACATATCCCAGCAAAAATTACAAAGGGTGATTTGATTAAACATTTGGTTGAGCAAAATCCTCAAATCTCACCTAAACCAGGTACAAAAGAACCAAAACCCGGAACAAAAAATCCACCCAAACCCAAACCTCAACATCCAGGAAAGAATCCAAATCCTGGAGAAAATCCTGCACCGAAAGCAAAAAAAATTGATCCTGAGGTAGCTAAAGATGAAATTTTAGATCTAATTAAAAACATTCTTGAAAAATGAAAAACTTAAAAGAACAAATTGATTATAGTGGATATCCTGAGAGGATGGATCCCAATTTAGAAAGAAAACTTTCAGACCCTGAAGGTTTATATTCAAAGAATCCTGCAATGAAAAAAGGTACTCAAGATGTACAAAGATTGATTTCATCAAGATTCAAAAAGGTTGTCGATAAATTGAAGCAAGTGACAGGTATAGAAAATTTAAGTTCTAGACAAGTCCAAGGTATGATTTTTCAAGAAATGATGTCAAAAATTCCTCAATTATTACAAATTGAGGGTAGACATAAAGACGAATTAGAACAATTGGCGGTAGAGGCAAGTCTCGAAGAAACAGAAACACCTTCAGATTGGTATGTAATTGAACCAAATTTGAATAGATCACCAATAGACGTTTCAAATTTTAGATATCAGGAAGATCCTGAAGATGAAGAGGATCAGGAAGAAGATGAAAAAGAGAATTTAATGATTCCTTCATTCGATGTAGAAGATCTAACACCTGAAGAAGAATTAGAACTTGAAAAACATAAAAGAAATATTATAAATGCGATAATTCAAGGGGCTGCAAAAAAGGGTCATTACTTGTTTCAGAAACCTGAGGTGAAGGCGAGATTAGATGCTATCGATCCAAGACTTTATAGAGACTATTTGGGTATTATGGCAATCAATGATTTTATGTATTTTACTATGGAACAAATGATCGAAATGATGAGTCAGACTGGTCAGGGTGTTGCAGGTAAAGTCGAGTTAGATTCAAATGATGACGACGAAGGTGAAGGAGGAGGAGAAGAAACCCCTGACACTAAAATCAAGGCTTTTGGTTTGATTTTCCCAATCTTAACACACGAAATAATTAAAGGTATTGAAGAGGCAAAAGGAAGACACGGGTTACCTCAAGATCCTGAAATGAGAAGGAAGGTTTTAGGTCAAACAGATATATTATCAAATGAACCAATGCAATTAAGAATTGGACCTGAAATTTCTGAAAAGATTAGGTTTGCTCTTCCTGACGAAATGTTCGAACCTGAGAATAAAGGACTAATAAACTGGTTTCATACCCTGTTATACCAAATCCCACCAAAAGAATTCTTAGAGATTATTGGAAACGCAATTGCCGAAGATTCATCCAAAGTTAAAAAGGCAACTTCAAAGTTTGAAGAAATTATGAAAGAAGCAAAAAACCTTAAGGATGAATACGATAACTATAAAGAAGAACAAGGTGATGAAAGTGATGATGAAGATGATCTTGATGATTTCTTAGGAAGTTTGGGTATATCAAGACCCAAATAATTTTTAGTGACAAAAGAACAATTAATTATAGAAGTAACGAAGTGCATGAGGAACACTCCTTATGCACTTCGCACATATTTACAAACCTACGATAATACAGTTTCAAAGTACGTACCTTTAGATCTATTTCCTGATCAGATTAGTTTAGTTGAGGACTATGAAAATTTTAATGAGAATATTGCATTAAAATATAGACAAGCTGGTGTGTCTACGGTAACCGCCGCTTGGGCTTCAAAAAGACTTGCCTTTGCCAAGAAAACTAAACCTGAAAAGGTTTTGATTATTGCCAATAAGTTAGATACTGCGGTAGAAATGGCAAATAAAATCAGAGGTTTTACAGAGCAATGGCCTTCTTGGGTTGGAATTGGATTCTCCCCTGAAAAGAATGCCGCTAGACACTTCAAACTTAATAATGGATGTGAAGTTAAAGCGGTTGCAACATCAAAAGACGCACTTAGAGGATATACACCAACAATTCTTATTTTTGACGAAGCGGCATACATCGAAGCAGATGGAGACTTTTGGGCTGCTTGTATGGCCTCACTTTCAACAGGTGGTAAGGTTATTGTTGTATCCACTCCAAATGGTTATGATCCAATTTATTATGAAATTTATGATCAGTCTTTAAGAGGAATGAACGAATTCAAAATTTCTGAAATGTTTTGGTATAGAGATCCAAGATACACAAAGGATTTGTATATGGTTAAGACAACAGATTTAATCCATTTTTTATTAAACAGAGAGGAGTATAGTAAAGATTTAATAATAGATTTGACTGTTGAAAATCCATACAATAGAGATCATTCGACAGTGACCGAATATATCAAACAAGGATATAAACCTTGTTCTGCTTGGTTCGAGGGGATGGTTAAAAAGTTGAAGTTCGATAGAAGAAAGGTTGCCCAAGAATTGGAATGTAACTTCTTAGGATCTGGTGACAATGTATTTGAATCAGATGTACTTCAAAATATATCTCAAAATACTCTTCAAGAGCCGAGTGCAAAACTTATGGGTGGTACTTTATGGATATGGAAAGAACCCGTCGTTGGTCACAAATATGTTATGGGTGTTGATGTATCAAGAGGCGATTCTGAAGATTTTTCTTGTATTGAAATTATAGATTTTGATGAACAAGAACAGGTTTTGGAATATGTTGCAAAAGTACCTCCTGATGTAGTTGCAGAAATTGCGTATAAGTGGGGAACTATGTACGATGCGTTTTGCGTTGTTGATCTAACTGGAGGTATGGGTGTTTCTACCGCAAGGAAATTACAAGAGTTAAACTATAAGGGTCTTTACGTTGATAACGTTGATACTGCAAACAAATGGAAATGGGACCCTAAAATTAATGAAAAGATACCTGGAATAAATTTTAATAGTAAAAGAGTTCAGATAATTGCATCTTTTGAAGAGGTGGTTAGACACGGGTTCAAAGTAAGATCTCATAGGTTATTCAATGAAATGAATACATTCATATACATTAACGGAAGACCTGACCATCAAAAAAGTCACCACGACGATTGTATTATGGGAATTTCAATGGCAACATATGTTGCAGAAAAATCATTTCAACAATTGACGAAGAATTTGAATCACACCAAAGCAATGATTAGTTCGTGGAGTACATCTATAAATGAAAATAAAAATTCTTCACAATTTTTTAATCCTTTAGTTCCTCAACAGCCTGGTTCTAAGAGTCAGTTTTCACAGAATTCGCCAACTAAACAAGATTACGAAAAATATAAATGGTTGTTCACTTAACAAGTATTTATATTATTAAGTAATTAAAGTAAAATTATACGATGGCTGATAATAATTTAACGGTATGGCAAAGGCTTAGTAAAGCGTTTGGACCCAATTCACTTTTGGGACAAGATTATCCAACATTTAAGTTTGATAAGCAAGTTCTCCTTAAGACTCCTGACAAAGCCGAGTACGAAAAAGAAAAACTACAGGCACAACAAACATTTTATCTTTCAGGCCAATGGGCTAAAATTGAAAATAACTTATATTCTCAAGCAATTTATTATGAACCATCAAGACTTTCTGCAACATATGATTACGAATCTATGGAATACACTCCTGAGATATCGGCAGCCTTAGACATTTATGCTGAAGAATCTACCACAGTAAATGAAGACGGATATATGTTACAAATATATTCCGAGTCAAAAAGAATAAAATCAGTACTTGCTGATTTATTTAATAACACTTTGGATATAAATACAAATTTACCAATGTGGACAAGAAATACTTGTAAGTATGGTGATAACTTTGTTTACTTAAAGTTAGACCCTGAAAAAGGCGTGGTTGGTTGTCAACAACTTCCTAACGTTGAGATTGAAAGACACGAGGTTGGTCTTACAGACAAAGCACCCGTAGATATGGGAAAAGCTGATGCAAGAAAACAACTTACATTTAAGTGGGGTAATAAAAATATGACTTTTCAATCTTGGGAGATTGCTCACTTTAGACTTTTAGGTGATGATAGAAAACTTCCATACGGAACTTCGATGTTGGAAAAAGCCAGAAGAATTTGGAAACAACTTTTACTTTCTGAAGATGCTATGATGATTTATAGAACATCAAGAGCACCCGAAAGAAGAATATTCAAAGTTTTTGTTGGTAATATGAACGATGAAGACGTTGAATCATATGTAAACCGTGTTGCAGATAAATTTAAGAGACAACAAGTTGTTGATTCTAAAACAGGTAATGTTGATTTAAGGTTTAATCAAATGGCGGTTGACCAAGATTATTTTGTACCTGTAAGAGACCCTTCATCTCCAAGTCCGATTGAAACTTTACCAGGAGCTCAAAATCTTTCTGAAATTGCGGATATCGAATATATTCAAAAGAAGTTATTAACGGCACTACGTGTTCCTAAAGCTTTTTTAGGATTTGAAGAGGTTGTTGGTGATGGAAAAAATCTGTCATTACAAGACATACGTTTTGCAAGAACAATCAACAGAATTCAAAAAAGTATGGTTCAAGAACTTAATAAAATTGCGATCGTACATTTATTTTTATTAGGTTTTGAGGATGAAATATCTAACTTTACACTTGGTTTAACTAATCCTTCAACACAAGCCGATTTACTGAAAATTGACGTTTGGAAGGAAAAAATATTGTTATATAAGGATATGGTTTTGGATCCAGGTAATGGTATACAACCAGTATCTTCTACTTGGGCCAAAAAACACCTATTTGATTGGTCTGATGAAGAAATTAAACTTGATTTAATGCAACAAAGACTTGAGAGGGCAATCGGTGAGGAATTGAAAAATACACCAACTGTTATATCTAAAACAGGATTATTTGATAATATTGATAAACTGTACGGTAGTACATCAGGAAGTACGTCTCCTATGCCAGGACAAGAACCTGGTGGAGAAATAACAGGACCTGAAGCTTCTTCTGAAATACCAGTACCACCTCTAACACCTGAAACACCAGGACCTGAGGAATCAGGAGAAACACCTGCAACAGTTACACCAGAATCATTTAATGATAGAATGAATCTTTTACTAGAAACAAATCTAATTGAAGGTAATTTGATATTAGATTTGGAACACGGACAAGATTCTTTAGGAGAAATTGAAAAAGAATTGAATAAGTTATTAAAGAACTAATATTTATAAAAAAATATATAAAATGACCTTCGGATTATTAAAATCAATTATTGAAGAAAATCTTTTAGAGTCTTACAAAGATGAGAAAGCTTTCAAAAAAGCAATTAATGAGTTCAAACATAATATTTTGAACAATAAAAACATCTCGAAAGTGTATTCGATCTATGATGAATTGACTAAACCTCAAGGATTGAGTAAAGAAGATGCTGCGGATTTTCTAAATGAAGGTATTTTTATTCTCAGAACTATACTTCCTAATGTAAAGTTACCAAGTAACCTTTCTGAAAGTAAAATAGAAAACAAATATAAAAATTTAGACTCTCTATTATATCCTGAAATTTCAAAAACAAATATAAGAGAAAGAGTTGAAACTAAAAAAAATCTTTTGGAAATAATATCTTCAGAACCACAAATTAATAAACCAAAAGTTAATTTACCATTAAGCTCAATGGTTAAAATTGCTAATCAAACTCTGAAGAACTATATAGAAAATCTTGATGAAAACTCAAAAAAAGAGTTTTTTGAAATCATTAAAGAAGATACTAAAACACTCGAAAATAATTTTGAATCTTTAAGAAAAACAGCTTTGGAAAAGCTAACTCCTTTAATGGAGCAAGAGAATGATTCTGACACTAAAATCAGAATTAACGAAACAATAGAAAAGATTCAAAAAGATATTTTTAATCAAATAAGTTATCTAAAACTTAAAAAGTTAGTTGAATCACTCTAAGAGTTTTTCATCTTTTGGGAGTAAATTGCCTTTAGAATTTTTTTTCTATTTTTCACAGAATCCTTAATATATTCTTTCCTTTCATTTAGGACTTGATTTTGTTTTGTCTTAATGACTTTTGATTTTAAGGTCTTAAGAGCTCTTTCAATGTTATCGTGTCCTTTTATTTCTATTATTAACATATATTAAAAATATCTTCAACTTTAGTAAAATTTTGACTTGAAGGATATATTATGTTATTTTTTATAAAATAAACTTAAGTAATATGGTAATGAATGAAAAAAGGAAAAAGTGTTAAGTTAAATCTCTCAGAAAAATTCAAGTCTACTTATGGTACAGTTGACTCTAAAAATTTGAAATCGATTTACATTAATATTCAGTCGTGGGTATCTCCCAAATTAGATCTTGATAATTGGAACAGAGTTGTTTGTAATTTAAGTAGAGAGTTGAAACATACAGTTTTTGATTCAATTAACACTAATCTTTTCAAGAAGAATTCTATAGTTGATCTTGATCTAAGGACTAGTGGAATAGGTATAGGTAAAAAATCTTTTTTCAATTTAGAAATAAATCTTTATTTGGAAAACGATGATGATTTCAAATCGTATGAAATTAAAAATTCAGTGAAAAAAATTATCTCAGACATTTATTCAACAAACATAGTAGAAAACAATTTCTTTGATTTCTCACTCACAAAAAAATAATTTATTTGAACTAAAGAATATATCAAATATTTATTTGAAAAGATTTAATGAAAAAATTAAGAATTCTTGAGGCACACGAAGTTGGTCACGGCATCCTAATTGAAATGGATGCTGGTCTTGTATCGGCAACTGAGGGTGATAACTTACAATTTATAAAAGAGGCAAAACAATTCGACTACAGAAATCCATTCGAATTTTACGCAGTACTTCAAAAATTTGATACTCCAAATAGAAATGGTAGAACATACCCTGAAAGGATATTAAAAAGAGAAGCCGACAAATATAAACAAATAATTAAAAAAGGTTTGGCAACCTCAGAGTTGAATCATCCAGAATCCTCTCTGATTGATTTAGATAGGGTTTCTCACATCATTACAGACATTTGGTGGGATAAGAATATCCTTATGGGTAAATTGAAGCTGTTGACCTCACCAGGTTTCCACGAAAGAGGTGTTGTTACAACTAAGGGTGATATCGCTGCGAATCTTTTAAGACAAGGGGTGACTTTAGGTATATCCTCAAGAGGTGTCGGTTCTTTGAAGAAAGTAGGAGAAAGAAATGAAGTTCAAGATGATTTTGAATTGATTTGTTTTGATCTTGTTTCATCACCGTCTACTCCAGGTGCGTATTTGTTTGATGATGTTTCAGAAAGAGATAATTACGAGGAAAATTTAGAAGAAGAAAAAAAATTAAAATCTGAACCAATGTCTCAATCTATTGATTTGATGAAAAGATTAACCGATTATTTGGGAAAATAATAAACTATGGATGAAAAGTATTTTGTAGCTAAAGTAACTTATGATCTTCCTGACGACAACACAGGTAAAATTAAAAAAATTAGGGAAGAAAAATTAGTTAAAGGTTACTCTGTAACCGATGTAGAAGCTAAAGTAACAAAAAAATATCAGTCTTTCTCCTATGATTGGAGAATTACTTCGGTCTCGGAAAGTAAAATAGACGAAGTTATTGAAGATTAAAAAAATTAAAGTGGTCAAATTCGACCACTTTTTTTATGCGTTAAATATTTATTGTAAATCCAAAATGGATTTTATTAACTCTCTTATTGTTTCCAAACCATTATAAATTAAACTTTTTTATGGTTTGGATATATTTATTAAGAAAAAAATACAATTTTCATGCAAGAAAATAAAAATGTCGTAGAAGAGGCACTCCTTCAAATGAAACAAGTTGAAGAAGCTATAGCCGAAAATGCAAAAGGAATACTTCAATCTACAATGAAAGAAGAAATCTCACAACTTGTAAAAGAATCTCTATCCGAGCAGGAAGAATTAGACCTAGATGCTGAAATCGATTCTGATGAAGAAGGCGATGATGCTGATAATGAAGAATCAACCGACATGGGATTAGACATGAATATGGATATTGACATGGAAGTTGACTCTGATGAACCAATTGATTTACGTGGAGCTTCAGATGAAGAAATTCTTAAAGTCTTCAAAGCTATGGGTGAAGAGGATGGAATTATCGTTAAGAAAGACGATGATGATATTCATTTAACAGATAGCAATACAGACGCAGAATATTTAGTCAAACTCGGCGAATCAGAAGAAAATGAAGAAACTATGTACGAAGAAGAAATGGTATCTAATGATGACATTGATCATGTACTTCAAGCAATCTTTGCTAATGATTCTGTTGGAAACGAAATGGGCGAACAAGACATGGATGATGAAAACGATCAAGACATGGACGAAGTAGTTTATGAAATCGAATTCAATGAAGAAGATGAAGAAGACGATGACGATGAAGACAACGATTCTGAAGAAATAGATGAGTCTGATGACGAAGATGATTCTGAAGAAATAGATGAGTCTGATGATCAAGAGTTAGATGAAATGGACGAAGAGGATTATGATATGCACGAAGCATACAACCACAAAAAATCTAAAAAAATGTCGTCTGTAAAACCTAAAGGAGTTGGAATTGGTAAAGGACCTAAGTTTGACTATAAAAAAGGACCATTCAAAGGATTCGATGAAGACAAGAAAGAAGGACCTAAAACTATGGGAACAGGTAAAGCTAAATTCAGCTATGAAAAAGGACCTAATGTAGATGGAAAAATAAAAAAAGTAGAAACCACAGAAGGATGGGGATCAAAAAAACACGAATACAAACGTAAGTCTGTAGATGGTGTTAAAAAGAAAACCAAAGATGTTGATGGTCACTACAAAGATTATGAAAAGAAAGAAGAAGCTACAGAAGCAGCACGTACATATGGTATGGGTTCTAAAGAAGGTAGAGGTTTGAGAAAAGGAATAACACCTAATAGAAATTACGTTTATAAAAACGGAGTAACAAAAGAATCTCTTGAATCAGAAGTTGGTTTGTTGAGAGAAAAAAATGATGAATATAGAAAGGCTCTAAACGTGTTTAGAGAAAAACTTAACGAGGTTGCAATTTTCAATTCAAATTTGGCTTATGCAACAAGATTATTCACAGAACACTCAACAACAAAAAAAGAGAAAATAAACATTCTTAGAAGATTTGACGGAGTTGAAACTCTTAAAGATTCAAAAAATCTTTACAGACAACTTAAAGAAGAATTAACTAAGACTGAATCACAATCAATGAATGAGTCTGTAGGTAATAAAATTGTTAATACACCATCTACAGGATCGTCAACAACTTTAATTGAAAGCAAAACTTATGAAAATCCTCAGTTTATGAGAATCAAAGATTTGATTTCTAAATTAAATTAATAAAATAAATTAAAACAAAAAAACAAATAAAATGGGAGCTTTATTAGAATCAGGTCTCGTTGGTAATATCGGTCTTAAGCACCTTAAGGTTATCAAGGAAGACACAATCAGCAAATGGGATAAGCTAGGTTTCTTAGAAGGACTTAGTAGTCACATGAAGGATAACGTTGCACAATTGTATGAAAACCAAGCATCTTGGTTAATCAACGAAGCAACATCAACTTCAGACTCAGGTTCATTCGAAACTGTAGTATTCCCTATCATCAGAAGAGTTTTCTCTAAACTTCTTGCTAATGACATCGTATCAGTACAAGCAATGAACTTACCTATCGGTAAATTGTTCTACTTTGTACCAAACATTCAGGCATATCAACCAGGCACAACTGAGCACTACGCACCTTATGGTTCACCAAACGCTGCGGAGGGTCAGACACCAAACAGCGGATATGACTATAACCTTCAAAAAGATCTTTATGATAGATTCTATGAAGGTAATGAACCAGCTTTGGATCCTCCAGGTTTGTTCGACTATTCAAAAGGAACTTACTCAGCAATCACTGCTCAAGTAGGTACTGTTGCTTGGTTGGCAGATCAACTTGTTCCTTCAGCTTACACACTTGACAACTATAGAAAAGTATTGATAGTTATGTCAGGTTTTGCTTCTGACGGAGCTGGTAAGTTGATTGGTCCTGATGGTCAACCTATGGACAACGAAGCTTTCCTTTCAGATCTTACAGTATTAGGTGTTGCAGGTAACGCATATACTTCAGCTAACACTTCTAATCCATATCTTTTCAGAGTTGTAACTCAAAAGTATGGTAAAGGAATTGTTCAGTATGGTAATGTTAACCAAACACTTGTATTCCCTAACAGTAAAACAGATGGTGGTCAGTTTGACAATCTTTGTGACGCTGAAGGTAAAATCTACTTAGAAGTTGACTTACAGGTTCCTGTATGTATCACTTGTGGTGGATCACTTGACGGTTACACAGGATCAACTTTCGCTTCATCTGCAGCTGCTGACAACGCATTCACAGCAACTTATAGAATCTATAAGAATATGGAATTCGAAGATAAGATCGGTGAGGTTTCATTTGACCTTATGTCAGTAACAGTTTCTGTAACTGAAAGAAAGTTAAGAGCTCAATGGTCTCCAGAAATGGCACAAGACGTGGCAGCGTTCCACAACATCGACGCAGAAGCTGAATTGACAGCATTACTTTCTGAGCAAGTTGCAGCTGAGATTGATAGAGAAATCTTGAGAGACCTTAGAAAAGCAGCGGCTTGGAATCTTAGATGGGATTACAACGGATGGAAGAGACTCGGATCAAGTGCAGTTCCTTATACTCAAAAGGATTGGAACCAAACTTTGATCACGGCTATCAACCAAATCTCAGCTCAGATCCACAAATCAACATTGAGAGGTGGAGCTAACTGGATCGTTGTTTCATCTGAAATCTCTGCAATCTTCGATGATCTTGAGTATTTCCACGTTTCTAACGCGGCACCTGAGCAAGATCAGTACAACATGGGTATCGAAAGAATCGGTACACTTGCAGGAAGATATCAAGTTTATAGAGATCCTTACTTCCCTGCTAACCAAGTGTTGTTGGGTCACAAAGGAACATCTTTACTTGACACAGGTTACATTTACGCACCATATGTACCTTTACAACTTACTCCAACAATGTATAATCCATTCAACTTCACACCAATCAAAGGTATCATGACTAGATACGCTAAGAAGGTGGTGAACAACAGATTCTACGGTAGAATCACAGTTGATGGTGTTAGAACATTCGATTTGAGAGAGTTGAGATAATATGGTCTAACCTTAATATAGAAGGGTCCCAAATGGGACCCTTTTTTTATTAAAACAATATCTGTTTGTTTTTTTCGAGTATTTTATAACCCATTTTTATTCTAGGTTCTATCTGAGGAAGTGAAAAATTGACGATTTCTCTTATTTCCAAAATAATTTCATTGTTTTCACCTTCGAGTTTGTGATTATCAAAGTAGATATATCGATTTTTATCAAAATCTTTTTTAATTAATTCAAACGATGATTCAAAACCAAAAAGTTCATCTGAAAGTTTTTCTAAATGTAATAAATGAGGGGAGAGTTTTTTTTCTAAAAAACTTGACTCTACTTTTTGTAGATATGCAAACAAAAGATACTGTTTGTGCTCAAAATCAATTGGCGATTCTATAAACCACGTAAGTGATAGTAATTCGTTCATCGCTTAATAGTTTATTATAAATATTTTATCATAAAAATGGGGTTTTAATTAAACCCCTTCTTTATTTTACAAAATTTGCTATCATAACCAAAGTAAATACACCTCAGAGTGGTCAATTCTTTCCTTTTAGGTTCAAAAGAATCATTTTCCGAGGGTTTATGTCCATTAAAAATTAAACTCGTATTTTCCCTCTCTAATTCGATTATACGACTAAGTATATGTTTCAGATTTTGATCCGTCATCAGAATAAATTGTTTTATTTATAATTCTTAATGATTTATTAAGTAGTTCTGTTTCATTCATATTAAACATACCTTTAGAATGTGAAAATTCTATGGCAACCCTTATTAAATATAATGCTTGTTCTATGTTTATAGAATCTCTAAATTTTTCTAAACTTGAATCGGATTGGTAATTGATTGTATCAAATAACATACCTGAAGTATCTTCGTTATTAGTGGTCATAATTCAACTTTTTTAATATTTAATAATATAACATTTTTGGATGAAAAAACAAATAAATGAGGCTACAGGTACAGGAAGTTCAGGAAAGTTCAAAGTACCTATAGTACTAGCACCTCAACCTTGGACTGAGGATCAATTAGGACCCTTTGTAGACCCTGTTTATCATTATACGAATGCTGAGTTGGCTTACGAAGAAGCTGACGGGGATTTCAAGGAAACACCCCAAGAAAGAGATAGGATAGAAACAAGAACAAAAAAACTATCTCGAGTGGATCAATATTTGAAACAATTTTATACTAATCAAAGTGATGATGAAGGTAACCCAATTAATCCTTCTGATATGACAGGATCAGATCTTAAAGAATCATTGCTAAAAGAAGATTTAGCTGTATGGTTCGGGACAAAGAAAAAACCTAAAGGATCAAAACAACCTAAGGGACCTTGGGTCAATATTTGTAGAAAAAAAGAGGGTGGTGGACATCCTCCTTGTGGTAGACCCGAAGCTGAAAGTAAGGGATATCCTAAATGTAGAGCTGCAGGTGTTGCTGCCAAAATGAGTGACTCTCAGAAAAAAGCCGCTTGTGCTCAAAAAAGAAGAGCTGAAAAATCAAACCCAAAGGCAGGGACAGGTAACAAACCCAAAATGGTTTCATACAAACCTAAATCTAAGAAAAATGAGGCTCTTACAAATTTAATTAAAAAAATTTTGAAAGAGAACTTGGGTTAAAAAATCAATTTTTCAGATATTGTCTTTAGAGAATGTTGTATGTTATTTTTAATTTCTGATTCAATAACTTCTCTTCTCTTTTCTAAAGTTTGATTGAAAGAGTCAATAACAGATCCATATAGTTGATCGCTCTCGATGTATATACTATAGGAATATACGTGATTGATAATTGTAATATTTCTATGATGTATTACAACATACATCTGTTTTGAATCATTTTTTATGATTCTTTTTTCTGAAAGGGGTGTAAAATATAAGAGTGTATCAGGTAAAAGAATAATTTTTTTGGAAATATCTACAGCAAACCTTTCTTCATCAGTTATCTGAGGTTTAGGATTGAATTTTTCTCTCAAATGTAGATAAAATCTGTATAAAATTCCTAAAGGGCGATTGACTTTCATTATACAAATATAGGGTAAATTTATCGAATTAACAATAACTACCCGAACAATGTTTTTTACCGTCTAAACCCGGCATTTTACCTTTACAAACTTGGACTGCATACCCGTTGGCATAAGCTGAAGGATAGACCTTGAATTTTGATTTTGCAGCACTTTTACCTCTTGAACATAACTTTGTACCTGCTTTCTTTTTACCTTCAGTTATATCCTCATATTCAACATAACTATCCATCTTTCTTTTCTCATTCATAAAAAAGTCGAAAACTTGATCTAAGTTAACCTTAGCTTCGGTAATATGATCATCAGCCCAATCGTGACCGTTTAATAAAATTTCATCAATCATACTTGGATCTAAATCCAAAAGAAGATCGCATTGTCTTTTTATTTGTTCTAAGTTCGAAAAGAACATATAATTTGGTTCTTCTTGTTCTTTGAGAACCTTCTTGATCAAATCTGTTAAGTCAGATTCATTTAACTTTATTACTTTTTTCATTTGTTATTAACTATTTGGAATGTTAATTGTTTCTTATAAGTATCAGTCTCTCCACTGATTTTTACTTGAATGTCAATATAATATTGATTTGGTATCTTATCTCTCGTATCGAACATAAAGTAGTATTCGTTAGGTGTTCTATTGATTTGAGTCCAATCTTGGACCAATACCTCTGTAGTACCCTCTTTAACGTAAACTCTATATTCTGCCTGTACGTTATTTAATATCTGCTGTGTTGTGTAAGCTTTCTTAATAATGACACCCACTTTCCTTATGTCAGAACTAAGTATTTGTTCATTTTGTAGAATTCCATAAAAATCAAACCCAAATTTTTCAGGGTCTTTCGAAAGGGATCCAATTTGTATTTTATTTTGGAAACTTTTCAGTACAAAAGAATTTGTTACATTAGGTAAATTTTGTCCATTAACTGTTAATCCTGACCAAGTATCATAAAATTCACACGGGGCGGTATAACCTGTAAGTACATTCGGTACACTGACCTCATATACTCCTTTTGTTCTGAGACAAGTACTTAACGTTGATAAACCAGAAACAGTTACTCCATCTCTATCAGAAATATTGACTGTAGGTAACGAATCTAAATTTACAGGAACCCCGTTTTCATAAACATAAAGATATAATTTATTAACTTGATTTTTAACAAAATTATTTCTGTCATCTAAAATCAAATCATCATAATTTGTTTGTAAGAAGGGTTGATAAAAAGTTTGAGTGTGTCTTGAGAAAAACCCTACACTATACGATTCTGTTAACCCTGTGATATTCTCAACATCAGGAACATATGCAACTCCCCACCCTGTAACACCCGTTAAAGTACCTCCCAAGATAGAGTTAATTTCATTTGTCATATCGAATTCGATATTTTCATTACCAAATTCAAAATGTTGTACATCTAATATTGTCAAACCTGAGTAATTTACTTGACCCGAATTAGTATTACTATAGACTCCAGGTTGTGACCAATCACCAATTATTTCAGTTTTATACCAGTTAGAAGGTCTTGTTGAAAATGATCTCGAATCGACATATGTTATTGGGTATTGGCCTCCGCTGGGACCGTTTTTAGCAGTATTACTTTCAGAAAAGTCATAACCAACACCTTCATCCCATTCTTGAATATTCCCTGTATCACCTGAAGTTTTAGGGATCCTAAATAATATTAAATCAAACGACGAAGCTCTTCTTCTTCCATCAGACATAAATGTATTAAGAAGTTCATTATCAAATGTACTTGTATTCACCATCTGAAGTGTATGAGTCATACCCGTGGTACAACCAGTTGATATTGTACCATCCTGAACCATTTCATCCAAGAGTGATAAATCTAAGTCAAATATTAATCTTGAATATCCGAAGTTAGGGACTATGAAGTCTGAGGATCCAAAATTTAATTGGATAACAGGATTTCTTCCCGTATTGACTAACGAATTTGACTGAATTGTGTTATTCTTACTGAAATATGATCTTAAAATTGACATTTATCTTTTTACATAAATATCAATTCAATCTAATATTGCCATTTAGAATAGTATTTTCAGCATTTTGCATTTTTTCCAAAATATTTTTTAATTCAACACCATCAAACCCTACTTTCACTGGAGGTTCACCTGGATATGCGTGGGTGTGAGAGGCTAAAAAACGAACGATTAAATTAAGTAATTCCATAAGTTGTTCTCCTCTAACCATACTATTAGTTTTAGGTATGAATTCATCTATATATTTTTCATTTGTTATCCCATAAAGAGTTCCATCCATATTAATACCTGGTTCACCTGGTATTGCGGACTGCTGAGATATTAGAAAAACTTTATCGGCACCCAAAGAGGCATATGTTACAGGAGTGCTTGTGTACTTAAATTTATTGACAACCGTTTTTTGTACATTGAACGGGACTCCGACTTTATTTCTTGCGTATATCAAACCATAACCTTTATTTGTTGTTTGAGTATTCAACTTTACTTGAGAAAATATTTTATTCAAATTAACAATGCCTGATTGTTGAATTGAATCAGCAGAGTTAGGTGCGGAATTAATTATTGAGTAATTGAAATTAGTTGGTCTATAATATATCGGGAATTTATCATTCAATAATGAAAAAACCATCCTGCCTTCAATCTTTCTTTGACTATTACAAGTAGAAATAAAATCATTAATAAAAGTTACAGTTTCTTCTAAAGAAAGAAGTTCAAATGGTTTTGAAAAAATGATAGATTTGAGATCTTCAATTTTAGAATCAGGCGCAATTTCGTTAGTGTTAACTCTTGTATCGGGTTTTAGTTTATAGAGATAAACTGCGCCACTAAATTTGTTTTGATTATTTTCCGGGTTCACAACGTTCCACTCAATTAAATATTGAGTCATCATTACTTCCTCTACGAGTTGACGAGTAATCGATACACCATCACTTACTCTAGAACCATCGAATTTGTTCAATTGTAAAAAGGCACCCTTATTATTACCAACAGGAATTTGGTTTTGTTGTAACAAACCATTGTATTTGGCTGTTCTAATTAAAACTTCGTCTTCTTTTACAACAACATCAGCACTTCCACGACCTAATATTGCATTATCACCTGGCTCAGGAAAAACGCCTTTCGGTTTGTTATTTTTATATGTACCATCTTGATTTTTTAATGGTAGTGGATCTGTGAATTGTACACCAATACCTGTCAACTTCTGAGCACCCACATAATATTCAAATGGAGATGCCATTGGTGAAGAAAAAGATGCCTGTATATAGAACTGATTCTGAAAATCAACATCAGGATTATAATATATTGTATAAATCAATTCTTTTACTTTTGGTACCTGATATATAAAAAAGGGTAGCAGTGGGGTAAATATAAATGGGTCTCTGCTTGTCCATTTATCTCTTTCTTCGTTCCACGGAGGGTCATTAAAACTTGACAGAATATTAAAATAATTTTTGGCCAAAACTCTCGCACGTACCCTACCCAGCATCAATGGATCCTGATTATCTAAAACTTCTGCTTGGTTCAAAAATGGTTGACTCATAATCCTCTTGTTTTATATTCGTTTAGATTTTTATTATAAAGATCTTCTATTTGATCCAAATAAAAAGTTAAATCGATAATATTTTTTTTTACAAATTCAAATTCTTCAGTCAATTTATCCATATCATTAACTAATTGAGAGTTAGAAAGACTTCTTAAGTCCTTGGAATTATCTAAAATATGTTGAAATTCTTCTTTTTTCATAATTAATATGATTTACCTACAATTCTAATTGGATTTTTCGGGTCTACTGTGGCATTTACCTTACCATTTTGAGTTTGTTCAAGATCCATTCCCTCAATTATTGATTTTAGAAATTGTAGCATCTTGTTTATCGACCCGTCAGGAAGTGGTCCAGTTGGAATCCCTTTACTTTGTAAAGATTCAATTGCGTTTATAGCGGCTCTTTTTGGTGAATATCCTGGTAAAGCATCTGCTAATAGTAAAAGTGGTAATGGGATAAAAGTTCTCGGTCCTACAGAACTGATAAGTGCCAATAATAATGTAATTTCATCTAATAAACTCTTACATTTTCTATAGTCAGTAAGCGATCTTACAATTATATAACTGAGTTGTAATAATCTAATTATCATCGTCCATATTCTACGTTTACCACTTTTATTTATATCCTTGACAACTTCGTTCAATAATAAAAATAATTCTCTTTTTAGAATTTCAAAAAGAATTTTTAGAAACTCAGCATTTAATTGACTAACCACCTCAATTACGAATTCTCTGAACTTTTTTACAAAATCGACTTGTCCATCAACTATGTTATCTACTTGTTCTCCTACAGTTGTCCCTGACTCTAAAAATGTATTTGCCGAATCAACGTAGGTGTTCGCTGACGTGATATACGTATTCAATTTGTTTCTGGCATTTATTTCCGTAACATTCAACATTGTAAAAATTGGAAAAAGAACTTTTGGTGATAATATTGTTGATGCCAAGGCAATAGGTATTTGTTTAATGATGTTCCTATCGACAGCTAATTTTAGGGTAACATTATCTGGAACTAAAAGTTTCCATTCGGGGTTTTCTGTTATTGAGTCTAATATTTTATTAATTGCCTTTACAGATGATTCAGTTGATTGACCCGATAAAGAGTTTCTGAACAAAACTAATTCTTCAACTATTTGATCTGCATTTACGGGAAGAGATACGTTATTACATTCTTGAAACTGAGTGATTCCTAATCTAACATTTGAGGCTCTTTGATCAATTGTTCTCAAATCTATTTCGGTAAATTCAAAAAAACTTTCGTCAACACCATCTAATTCTCCAATTTTGGAAATTCCACTGACATCAATTTCTTGTCGGTTGTCAAAACATAACCCTAATATTCTTTGAATTAATAATGCAAATTTACTTTTTTCATTTATTTCATCAAATCCAACCTGAGCTTTAATATCTATTGCACCAACTAACAAGTTGGTTAATTGTGCCGTAAAATCCACCTCATCTACTAACTTTATAGTCTTATAGTAGTCCTTCATAAATTGACCGACATTGTTGAGTTTTACCCCACTTGGATCAATCTGAGCATTTTCACGATCGAGTAATAAAACTCTATAAAAGTCACCGTTGACTCCTAAATCATTTTGTGTAGTATAAACAACATCAAATAAACTTTCTTGAGAACCCCCATTATAGAACTTACCAAATTCTTGATTATAACTTCTATTTTCATTAGAGGATGTCATTCTATAATATAACATCTTGTTAAAAGGGTACGGGTCATTACCACCATAAGGGACAAATTCAGGATCTGTTGATGGGTTTAATTTTTCATAGTAAACTTGACCTAACTCACTTTCAGGGTTGTTTATTAAATTTTTTCCTATGTCTATTGATTTTACAGGAATGTAAATACCTTGATTAACAGGTAGTAAAGATATCGGTTGAAATTCAAGTGTTTCTTTAGAAATGGCTGGATATGTTTGTTCTTGACTGCATCCTATCGCTTTTAACGATTGTTTTGTTATAATTTCTGTAGCTCTCGGCTCCATTAAAACAACTGCTTCAATCATTTTGTCTTTCACAAACTTTAGTGTTGGAGATCCCGAACCTTTTGCTAAAGTTATAAAATCTAATAAATTATCTAATGATGTCTCGGCAACACGTAAATATCTTTTTTGAAGTTCTGCAAGTTTATCTAATTGAAGTCCTGATTCATTTAGAAGATTTGCTAAAGAATTTCCAGCTTTTTTTATTAAATCTTTCTCATCAGATGCAACTTCTTTATAAGTATTTAATGCATCAATTCTAGATCTAATGTTTCTTTGTGTTTGACTTATACCAACAGACATAGATTTTACATTTTGTATGATTCTTCATCATTAGAAATATCTTTTTCAATTAGATTTTGAATAAGATCATCATCTAAATCTGCCATAGAGAATGATTCGGTATTATTATTTGATTTTTCCCAAATACTAGATTGTAATTTGGATAAAGATAATTTTTTTTCTACACAGTCGTTGATTATCTTTTGTTGTTTTTCGATGACAGGTCCTATAGACTGCATGTCAGATGGGTCTTTCATCATCGAAATCATTTTATTTTGAATTCTAAGTGCAGTATTTCTTTGTTCTACAAGCTCATTATAAATTTCTTGCATTAAACCCAAAATACTATCTTTGGTAAAATTAATTTCTTTTCTTTGTGGTCTTGGCATACTTATAAATATTTTTAATTGTTTTTTAATCGAGTATGAATACCAACATATAATTTTTTGAATTTTTTGATAGAAGTTCTTATTTCTTTAGTACTGAGATTAGTCATCTCTCTGAGAGAAAGTAAGATAATATTTTTATTAAATTTGTTGTTGTCCGTACTTGAAAAAATCGATTCGTAATTGTCAAAAAGATCTATAAGGGCGTATCCTAATTTTTTTTCATTTTCATTCAAATCTTCAACATCGATATAACCTTTGAGTTCTTTAGTGTAAGTTGAAATTACAAAATCTGTTTCCAAAACATCATTATCAATTGTATAAATTAAATCCGGTCTTTGTTCGAGAGTTGAGGATATATCCTCATAAGAAACTTTTCTGTTTGTTTCTTTCTGATCTTTAATAATTTGGCCCATCAAATAGTTTTTACAAATTGTACCAAAGTATGAATAGGCCTTTTTGTTTTTTGATGGTTTGAATTTATCAACTTTTGTCATCAGAAAAGAATGAGTATCCGCATGAATTTCCTCGAAATCCATATCTTTTCGATATAATTTGTACCTTCTTATGATCGAAGATATCATTTTATCCAAGGGACCCCTCAGAAATTCATTATATATTTTATTTTTTTCATTAGAACAAGTTGCGAGTAAAAAATTTCTTACAGCCGTTTCTTCTCTAACGTCAAAATAATTTTCTTTCTGGGATTTTCGACCTCTTTTTTTTGTTGATACATCCTCTGTTGTAGAAGAAAGTGCTTCAGTCATTAAGCTTTTTGTGAATCATATTTTATGGTTCTATCATCTGTAAAAAAATATTCTTTTTTTGCAGTTTGTATCCAAAATCTTACTTCGTCTTCAGTCATCTTATCTTCACCATATTTGTAATTCCAAAATATTGAACCTTCCCTTAAATTCATATGTTTGTATCCGATTTTAGGTATTGTCATAATTGAAACTGAGTTATATGTTAATCTTAATAAAAACTCATAACTGAAAGTTAGTTTTATTGATGGTTTGAATGTACCGAAATCCTCTAAAACCTCTTTTTTGAAAACAGCTCCAGAGGTTTGGAAATTTTGATAATTTAATAGGGTATCGTTAGTCAAGTAACCAATTTCCTGAGTAAAGTTTGCCGCGAATGTTGCTTCGTTAGTAAATCCAGCAAAAATACCCTTTTCATCGATATCTACAACGATTGGTAAAAAAACTTGAACATCAGGAAAGTGATCAATGTAGTTTTTAACATTCTTGAACCAAATCTTTGAAAATTCATCATCAAACTCATAAAATGTTACCCATTTACCTGATGAATTTTTTACACCTAAATTTATCTGATCTGCAAAACTTGGTTCACCTTTATATTCTACTTTTTTTACTGTTAAGTCTCCAAAGTCGTAAGACTCTAAAAAGTTTAATAATTGTTCCTCTAAAGTATGAACAATCACCAATTCCAAAGGTTTTGTTTCGTTTTGATGAATTGCTTTTATGCTTTTGTCAAAATATTCATCAAAGTCTTTGGCTAATGCACTTTTTATTGGGAGAATTATTGATAGAGATAAATTATTTTCCATTATTCTTCTGTTTTAGATATTTGATTTTCAAATGATTCGAGTCTAACCTTACTATAGTTCTCGAAAAGAGAAAGTACTTTTTGATCAAACTCACTTTTATTTTTATTTTTTTCTGCAGTTATTTTACCCTGTTCATAAAGTTTAGGGTCGATGTTATCTTCGAGCCAATTTTGCATGAAATCTGCAATGAAGTCAGGTAATAGTACGGGTTCATTGATCCACAATCCATTATCTTCGTTTATCCAATCAGGTTGTAAATCAGGAATTTTACCAAGTACAGGTACTCCACATGCCATAGATTCTAATGGGAATGTACCAAAACTACTTTTATCGTCAATCCATATGCTTAAACAACATTCTTTTAATGCTGTAGCAAATTCTAGTTCTGAAAGTCCTCTCATATCTTTGAATGTAAACCACCTGTATTGTGGAAACTTAAGATAGAAAGTTTTGATAAGATTAATTGTATCGGATTGTTCTCTTGTGTGTACTGCAATAATTGGTAAAGGAGGTTGTTTTTTATCATTGAAGTCCTCAGATATTATTGGAGATACTACATCATAACTAACATTCCTCATTACAGTTTCAAGGTATTCTTTTTGTTTGTTAGTTGTTGTGATACATTTCAAAAAACCTAATTGATTCCAAGATTGACCAGGTTGTAATGTCTCAACAATATATGAATACATTTGAGATAAAACTATTTTACCACAAGGTATGTTTTTTATCTGTTCCATAACATACCCAAATATTTCAGGTAGTACAATAAAATCTTCAGGTGATATTTCTAAATTCTGACCCTCCAATGATTTATGTTCTAACTCTGTCATATAAATTTCACCAAGCCAAGATTTGACTCCTTCATAGTCATTCTTTTCGTGTAAAATTATTGAGTTATATCCATCTTTCTTTAAGGTTAATGCCATCTGATAGATGAATCTTATAGATGCCTTTGCATTACCCTTAGTATCTTGAACAAAAAAATAAACTCTATTTTTTTTGTTTTTTAAGTTTTCAATAGATTGTAAAACTTTTTCTTTAATAGATTGTTCCATTTAATAATGATTAATAAGTTTTTTATTTAATAAAGAGTTGAATGCTAATTTGAACGGTACAGACATAGAATTTGTGTTTTTCTTCAATCCCAAACCTTCATCCATATCCATTTGTTCAGACAGAACAACATCCAATAAAAGTTTGACAAGTTCAAATTTTATAAGATTAATTTTAGTTTCAGTATCCCCTGTTGTATTCAACTCGTTGGGTTCTTCCAATTCAAGATATTTTTCAATTTCATCCAAATCGATAAAATAATTTTCATTCCAAATTTCAAGCATAAATTTCTTCTATTTTGTTTTTTAATTCTTTGATTGATTTAATTGTGTGTTCCGAAGAAATTTCTAAATTATATGATGTCTCATATTTTATTACTTTTATTCCCTCTGGATGGTTCAATAATAATCTAGGATTTGCAGTAAGTAAAATATCTATTTTATCCCATATTGTTTCTAAAGTCGATTCCGAGTAAAATAAAATATTTTCACATAAACATCCAAATTTAGAAAGAAAAAACAAAGTTGCGGGTTTTGATTTTCCTATCTCATCCGACATAACTATAATCTCAAACTTATCTCTCATATCTAAGTAAAAATCGTTAAGGTAATTTACAGAATTCATTTCAACTGAAGGAGAATGTCCGAATATTTCCATTGCATGTTCTTTGTATAAAAAGTCATATAATTCATCTTCATTTTCAAAAGAAAGATGTTCTAAAATGTTCAAGCTTGTTAAATCAGACTTTACTTCATACTTGAACTCAGTTTCCTCTTTGAATGGATTTTCTATATACCATTTTTCATACTCTTGTTGGATCTTTTTTAAGGTGTCACGCAAAACCCCATTCACTTCTATACCGATTCTCATTCCTCGTATTTTTTCAAAATTTTTGTTATAATCGGGTTTCTCACTACATCAGAGTCACTAAATTCGTGAGTTGTAATTTCAGACATATTACCAAACCTTTTAATTGCGTCATATAGACCTGTTTGTGTTTTATCTTTATGTCTATCAAATTGATCTAAATCTCCTGAAATGAAAAATTTTGAATTAAATCCAATTCTTGTCAATAATAGTTTCATTTGGTTAGGAGTTGAGTTCTGAGCTTCTTCAAAAATTAATATTGAATTATCTATATTCATTCCTCGCATATATGCTAAAGCGAACACCTCGATAGCCTCAATTTCTTTTAATCTTTCTCTTACATCTTTACCTATAATTTTATTTAACAAATAGTAAGAAGGAAAAATATACGGATCTAACTTTTCTTCTACATTTCCAGGTAAACTTCCTAATTTCTCTTCCGCTTCCACAGCAGGTCTAACTATTATAATTTTTTCGTACGGTGTTGATGGATCTGATAATAAATCAATTGCACATTTCATTGCAATATAACTCTTACCAACACCGGCAGGACCAGAACAAATTGTTATTTGATTATTAACTAATTTGTCATAATAGTCCCTTTGACTTTCAGATAAAAACTTTTGTTTTGTTCTTTTTTTTACTATTGAACAAATCAAATCTTTTTTATTTTTTATTATCGTTTCTTCTTGAACCTGCACCCTTCTTTGTTTTGTCATTTTTTTTATTTTAATTTTAATCTCATCACACTTTAAGAATAATCAATTTTTATTCTTTTATAAATCCAGAAAAAAAATCTTCTGAATTAATTCCTTTATCGTCAATGAAGTAATCTGCACTAAATTTTATACCAGATCTTAACTGATGAAACTTTATTCCAAAACTATTCAATTGATTATAGGTAAATTCATACCAATCTTTTTTTGATTTACTACCTCTTGCGGTTTCAATTATAATTTGATTTCCGTCATCATATAATTTATTAACAGTATTAATTCTATCAACAATTGCGATTGAATTTTTGTAATCCCAATGACCATCTTCTGTTTGTTTTGTACTACAGAGAGTGTTGTCCAAATCGAATACGTAAGTTTTCATTTTTTTATTAATTTTTAATCAATCACTTGTAAATTATATTCTATTCCTAATTTGTTAAAAATTTTATCACAACTTACTTTTTCTGAAATCCAAGGTTTGATCTCGTCTTCTGAAAAATATTTTGGATTTATCCACCAATCCTCAAAGAAAAGGGTAGGTGAAACGGAATGTGAAATATCCGAACCAACTAGTTTGTATCCTTTTGAAGTTAATAAATTTCTTTGTGGAACTTTTTCTGATTTTACAAAATCTTCTCCAAGATAAGAATCATGCTCAATTGTTATTATCTTAAATTCATAGTTGGTATTTAATACTTTCTCTAATAACTTGAATCTTTCTCCTCTTTTTTCCATATCCAAAGTTAAGTAATCTATGACATTTTCTTTATAATGATTTTTAAGTAAGTTATCGAAATCTGAGTTCATGCAATCCGCTTGTATAAATTTTGATTTTCTTTCTTTCCATTCTTCAGAATAATCTTTTATGTCAATAGAAATTCCATCCCAACCGTTAAGTTCTAAAAGGTATGTGTTGTTTATTTTTTTAGGTAGATAACAACCTAAATCTAAAAATTTTCCAGTAGTTCCTTTCATTAAAGAATAAACAAAAAGGTCTTGTCCACATTGAGAGTACGATTTTACCATATTAATTAATATTTTTTTTTAAGTAAGTTTCATAAATGAAATCCTCGGCTATTGGGAGTTTCATTGTTAATTCAAAATTTTTTTCTATGTAAGGTTTCATTTCATCGTATTTATTTTCAGATATAGTAGATAAAGATGGATCATCTTCCAAAAAAATTACACCTCTTGGATCGAAGTATTTTTCCACTGCTTTTCTAGAACCATAGTAAATTGGAACTGTTCCCATAGCAAAACAGTCTGTTAATTTTTCTGTGAAATACATATCAGAACTGTCGTTTTCGATTGCAACCGAAAACATATAATCTCTTAGTCCGTCTTCTTTGTTTATGAGTGGAAATTGACGACCTCTACCAAAAAGATCAACTTTATCTTTCAAGACATCAACCCATTCTAATCTTTTCCTATGTCCACGTAACCAAGATTTATTTGAGGCAATCATACTTACCAATTTCGTTTTTTTACTAATGAATCTATTTTCTTGATAAATCCAAGGAACGGCATTTGATATTGAATATACAAAAGGATCACCAATAGAAACTAGTTCTTCAATGCACGTAAAGATATATTTGAAATGTTCTTTTGTTCTATTTAGATCTGATAGGAGAAACTTGATTGTCTCTTCATTTATTTGTGGCGTTTCCAACAACCACCCAATTTTATTTTTTTCTGAACTATCGAATCCTGCAGATCTAATAAATCCATCAATATAAAATGTGAATTCGTGATTATCTAACGAGTTTGAATTTATCCAATCAACTATTTTTGGTAAGTTGTTATTCGAAGAACAATTATAATTTCCCCAATTATCTGAATATTTTTTTATTTTAATTTTTTTATTCATCATAATAATTTTCCATCTTCAAAATGTGTTTCTACTTTAATCCAATCTGTTTCATAAATGTCTTGATAGTTTTTTGGTCCCCTCGGTCCAAACCAAATTGAAGGTGCGTAGACAATTTTTTCAGGATTTTTATTCAGGAACGCACCCCACCACGAGAAAGTAGAGTTTGCAATTATGTTTATTTTACATAAGGACATCATCCACATTTCATACCAATCTTCCTCTTCAACTAATATTATGTTTTCATCAGAAAAATTTTCCCTTAAAAATTCTTTATCATCCCCAAACAAAAAAATATTATCTGTAAATGGAACTTTTTTGAGAATTTTATCAATATACATTTTGGTTAATATGGGATGTATATCTGAATTTTTTTTATAATCACCATTCCTGATGTGAATTGAAACAGTTTTATCATTCTGAAGTAATTTATATTTTTCATAAACTTCACTTATGAATGAGTCTGGCGGAGAAAAAATATTTTTTATTTTTTGATCAAATCTTAAAAAATTTTTACTGCTTTGATAGTATCCATTGAAAATAGTGTTGGTTACAAAAGGTTCAACCTCTTGATAATGGAATTCTTTTTCGAAAACACTATTATATCTTATCGATTCGTTTGAGAACGTTACGTTTCTGAATATATTTTTAACATATTCTGAGGTATTTTTCCCCTGCATTGGTGTGAATGAGGTTGGTCTAAAAATGACAGGACGATTATGTTTTTCTCCTTGAGAAATCGCGTGTGCGATTTGAAACATTTGATTCCCCAAACCACCCATAAGATCTGCAGAAATATAATTATTCATTACCAATTCAAATTTTCCCAAGATTCCCAAACAAAATCGTATTGAAATCTACTTTGGAATCCTGAAGAAATCAATCCTTGGTGTATTTTTTGTCTTTTGATATCACAATCATCTATAAAGTTATGAAATTGTACTTGAATAAATTTGAACTTTCTTATAGACCCATTTTCAATCCACTGTTCTAAGATTGGATACTCTTCTCCTTCAATGTTGATTTGTACCAAATCTACTTTCTCGATTTTATTTTTTTCGAGAAAAAACTCTAGAGGATAACATTCGACATCAAACTTTTCACCAACTTTAGAATATGCTGAAGAAGCGTCTCCTGAGGAGTATAGTGTTATTTGTTTTCTTTCCGTTCCTATTGCTGCTTTTTCTAATATCAAATTATTTGATAATGATGAATCTCCTCTATTAAAAAGAAATTCTATTGAATTGTAAAATTCAGGTATAGGTTCAATGACTAAAACGTTGCAATTATATTTTTCAATAATTTTTTTTGTCCACAAACCTTTATAACCTCCAAGTTCAATTACTATTGAATTTTCATTTAGGGGGTAGTTCAAAATATGAGTTTCATCACCCCTATCGTTTCTCCATCTTCTGTGTGCTTCTGTTGGCATTATAATTTCGAATAACTTGGTTTATTTCTTATTTTTTGTACTGTAGATATCACTTTTGACATATTGACTTTGTGATCGTTTATGGGATTCGATTCATTGTATATATAATTTATCTCATCAATAAACTTAAAATGTTCTAGTCCAGACATTTCGAACATAGGAAACATAAAGGATAAATCTCCTGCAACATCCCAATAATTTCCTTTGTCATCTTTCAAATCTTCAACATTAATTTTTTTCCATAACCAAGATTTCCAAGTTCTTAAATGAGACAATGTGAATGTTTGGTTTCTAACGTTTACATCTGTTTTTGGAGGGTTTGCGAATCCGGATCTACCGTCGTGATATCTAAATGATCCACTTGTCATCCAAACATTTTGATCTTCGTAAATTTTATTTACGTTGGACAGTACATTTGAGTTTGGTAGCCAGTCGTCCCCATCAACCTCAACACATATTTCATCTCCATCTATATTTCTCCACCTTATCACCTGATCATAATTTCCTGGCTGAAACCACTTAGTTTTATTTTCAATTAAAATAAAACGAGGATCATCAGATATTGTTTTTTTTATTATATCAACAGTGGTATCTGTGGATAAATCATCCGTGATATAACATTTGAAATCTTTATAAGATTGACTCATAATACTTAATAAAGACCTTTCAATATAATTTTCACAATTAAATGTTGTTGTAAGAATTACCATTATACAAATTGTAGATATAATTTTTTTATTTTATCCGAAACCGTGGAACTGTAATATTTTTCAATGTCACTCGGTACTTCATAAAGATTTTTTGATAATATTAAACCTTCAGAATCCACTTTATAAATCCATCCCGGTTTGTTACACAACCATCCTTCTATTGTTGTTCTTCCCAGTTGTATACCTGCGGTTTCTAAACATTTATTTATTATAGGCTCAACATTCCAAGTTGCAGGAAAGTATTTAACGTGATTGTTTTTTAATATTTCAGTTAGGTAATCAGATTTGTTTTCACCCACCAACCACAATTCTTTATTCTTTTCTCTACAGTATTCAATCAAGTCTAATATTGTATTTTTTCTTAAATAATCGATTGTTCCAACGAACAATACCGAGTTTTCAGTTTTAGTTTTTGTTGGTTTGAATTTTTCATTATCAATTGGATTATATATTATATCAACATCAGATTCTGAAATCTCAAAATTATTAACAATATAATCCTTAATTTCAGGTCTTATTGCTATATATTTTTTGATAGAATCGTGTTTGATTGGATCTTCTAAACTTATAACTTCAGAGTGGATTGAATATATTTTAGGGATATCGGGATATAATTGAATAATTCTTTCCGCAACTGGTTTATGTTGAATATGAATAATATCGTAGTTAACAGGTGAGATTTGATAAAGAGCTCCTTTTACTGATGGTTGAACACCGTTAGGAGTGTTAATTCCCCATATCCCATCACCCATCTTAAATCCGGGTGGATTGTCGTGTGAGGTAACTTTTATACCCAATCTTTTTGCCATATCAGTTAATGGTCCACCAATATCAGACATTACAGTCACGTCACAATTAAGTTTCATTAAATTTTTTGCCAATTCAAAAACATACAACTCTGAACCTGTAAAAGTTTTGAAAAATAGACAACTTATTAATACTTTGATTTTGTAGGTGGGATCGAATGGTAGTTTTTTTGGTAGTAGATTCGAATATTTTTCTGAGAATAAAATTCTATTTTGTTCCCATTGTTCGTTTGTTTGCCCTATGGATTTGTGTGTAATTCTAATATTTGTAATTACACCTACTTTAACATCATCTAAATGATTTTGAAATGAGAAATTTACATCATAAAAATGAAAACCTTTTACATCAGTATTGAACTTATTTTTGATTCTTTTTTTATGTAGGGCAATAAATAATCCATCAACAATAAGAGTTTCTCTAATTTCATTTCCTTGTGAACTTGAGTATTTTGATTCCCATTTTTTACCTCCTGATTCGTGATTTACAATCCCGATCATAGATTTTCTATTCTGCCACCACTGCCCTGATTTCGGCATTTCAGTAGAACCCGCAACTCCGATTATACCGTAATCAGATTTTTCAAAGTGTTTAAGTAATTTGTGATACCAACCTGTTGTATCAAAATATATATCATCGTGACAAATGACTAAAATATCAGTTTGACACTCATTTATAATTTCATTATAAACTTCAGATAGGGACTTTTCACCGTCATTGACTTTCTCAATAACATTTAATTTTTTGAATCCCGAACTTTTAATCAAATAGTTCTTGAACTCTTCGTTTTTTTTTCTTGTCGAATACCCAATTGTTATCATAAATTCCACTTTTTCTTCGAAATCTTAATAATTTCGTGTGGGGTAAGATTTGGATTATCTTTTGCAGTAGTAATACAAGTTAGTATAAATTCTGCCAATTTGGATTTTTTATCAACTTTTTTTATTAAATCGATCAAATCACTTAAATTTTCGTAAAACTTTCCCATACAAATTAAATACCAGTACTTCCAAACCCTTTTTCTCCCCTATCTCTATCTTCTAATTCTTCTACTTCTTGAAGGTTCACATATTTTCCGTTAATTACAGGACACAAAACTGCCTGAGCTATTTTCATACCCTTGGTTATTGTTACTTCGTGGTTGTTAGTATTGAATAAAATTACTTGAATTTCCCCTGTGTAACCCTGATCTACAGTACCAGGCGTATTTAATACAGTTAAACCTTGTTTGATTGCCAAACCACTTTTGGGTCTTATTTGAATTTCTAATCCTTCATCAAATTGGAATACTAATCCAGTCGGTACTAAAACTCTTCCGAAAGCAGGAATTATAATTTCTTCTGTCGAATGAAGATCACATCCTGAATCAGATGGGAAATTATACTTTGGTAATATTGCGTCTTTGTGAATTTTTTTCACAAGCAAATTTTTGGTCTTACTTGCTTGAAGCATATAGTTATCCATTTCCTGAAAATCATTCTCCAAGAAACTCATAAGTTCACTATCGTCAAGTTCGTCCAAGTTAACATCATAGTTTTTTTGAAGTTCCTCAAATCTTCTCTGTATGTCCTCAATAAATTCTTTGTTGTCCATTATTTTAATTTTGTAAATTTATTAACTACTTCATAAAGAACTTTTACATCTTTTTCACAGTAGTTATCTATTTTTTTATAATCTTTTGTTTCCCAAAAAGTTGTATGTACCCTTGATCCATCCATATCTTCTGATTTAGAAGATTCCACACCCATAACCCCACACATCAAATCTAAAGTTGATATTGAAGCATACTGACCGAATTGCCAAACTTCCCTCGTATCGATTGCCTTAATTTCCCAAGGCTTAGTATCATATGATGGTATTAGTTTAGGAGGTAGAATATTATTGATCACCATTCTCTTAGCAATCATTGGTATATCAAAATTTTTCACGTTATGTCCACAAAGAAAATATCCCATTTCTCCTGACTTGTATAACGTTTTTCTTAATGACTCTAGTAACTTTTTTTCGTCAACGTCAGAAATAACAGATGATTTGAAGTTACCAGCTTGATCTACAACACCAACACATACACAAACAATTTTTGCAAATTCAGGTACAAGAGCCGATCTACTCACAAAAAGTTCATCTATGGTTAACTTTTCGTCTTCAGGGAATCTTTTTTTGAACCAAGTTTCATAATGAACAAAAAGTGACGCTAACTTTGGATTTTCTTTTTCTAATGTTTTGAAGTTAGTGAAAATACCAACAGTCTCAATGTCAATAAACAATATTTTTTCTATTGGAACATTTATCATAAAAAGGATTTATAAAGTTCTGCTCTATCTTTTGTTACTTTATTAAGGTCGTAAGTATCTTTTACAGTTTCATATAATCTTTCACCCATATCTTTTGCTAAGTTAGGGTTTTTTATTAACTTTTCCATAAATTTTGCCCAATCAGAATGATTTCTATTTTCATCAACAAGCATCGCGTTACCATCTACAAAGTTACCATTTTGTAAACAATGTTTCAGATCTATTGTATATGGTCCGATATTCGACGCAATAATTGCCTTTTTATAAAAACCAGCCTCAATTATTTTCAACTGAGATTTCATCCTGTTGAACATATGATTTTTGATTGGTGCTAAAGACACGTCGAACTTAGAGTAATTCTTTGCGTAAGAAGTAACAGGTTTTGTCCAAACTCTTGAATAAGATTCTTTTTCAGAATCTTGGTAATCTTCTTGTTTGAAAGTCCAAAGGAATTTTTTGTATTCAGGGGAAACTATAGAATAGTTTTGAGTAAATATTTGTTCATATTTAACCCAAACAGTCTCTTCTGGTTTAATGTTTCTTTTGGTGTGTTCTTTTGTTTCTGCATTGATTTCTGTGACCGTTCCCCTAGTGTCAAATCCACATAATACAAATTGAAACTTATCTTTATAGGTGGAAATTTTTGAACAGGATTGGTCTAAAAGTTGAATATCGTGTAGGTGCGAAGATCCACCTAACCATCCGAATCTAATTCTATCAGATTCTTTAGTTGGTTCTGTGAACTGAGACTCTTTTGGGTTGATCGCGTTAGGAAGAACGTAAACGTTTTTATTATACTTTGAGATTTCTTCCGCAAATAAAGATGTTGTTGTCGTAATAACCTTTGAAACTCTTAGGTTTGCAACAATTTTTTCGTTTATTTTATTAACCTTAATGATATCGTGGATCGGATGTTCTTTACCCGGCATCCAATAGTCATCAATATCACAAATTGTTATAATTCCTAATGAGTTAAGAGTTTGAATAAATTCATTTGCTCTATCGAAATCAGGACCTATACTCCTATGATAAGCAACTATTTGATATTGTTTCCAAAACTCCAATTGATCCATTGGAGGTTCGTAATCAATATCTACGTGAAATTCTTCTCCGTATAAATTTTGTAGAAAAATGTGAGGATCTACTGATCTAAATTTTCCAACACCTGTTCTGTCAGATGGGACTACTAAAACTTTTATTTTTGACATAAATTATAATATTCAGTCAAAAATATAGTATTTTAATTCAAATAAAAAAATAGGTTATTGAAGTTTTTTAATCTTAGTAACTTTTCCTTCAAATATATGCTTACCCACTTTGAATGAAAAAATTTCGTTAGATTTTTCAGACGACTCTGCAATTACTCCATTTTCTCTCAAAGATTCTTCAACCACTTCCTTAACAATGTTTCTTAGTAAGTTATAATCCACTCCCGTACTATTCGAATTTTGTGATGTATTTTTTTTCGGTGTTTGTGCAGATTCAGGAACATAGTTGTTTGAGTTTTCTTTCATTAGTCTTGAAGCCTTTTCAATTAATTCGTCCGAAAGAGTTGGTGCTGTTTGCATAGATGGTTGAACGATAGGGTGTTCAATCATTAATCTTTTAATCTCATCGGGTAATTTAGAATTTTTTATGGCATCCACGCTTGGAGTTTTCATAGGTCTATCAGGTGTAGAAGTCTGCATTGTAGGTCTATTTTCTTGTAAGATATCCTTAGGTATATTATATTTTGCGGATGGAATATCGTAGTTTTCAACATTAATGTTTTGTGTATTAATTGATGGTTGAGCAACTCCTCTTCCTATTTTATCTGATTTATCCATAATGGCTTTAGAGGCCATAAGTTTTTGCATTAATTGATCCATAAATTAAAATTTTGCTACAATTATAACGCTTTGCATGCTTTTGTCACCATTAGGATTAAAATTTGGTTTCATTTCGGTAAATTTTTCCCCTGAAGGTTTTAGTGAAAGTATTTTATCTAATCTGAAAAGTCTCCAACCCGGTAAAGGTTGTTCACCTTTATAACCCGTGTGAGAAGCACCTTCTTCATCCCAAGCTCTCAAGGCTAAGTTTCCAGTACCTTTCATTCTCCCTAAACAGACAGGTTGTATTTGTCTCAAACCTCTACCACCAGGTTCATCACCATCATAATAAATGATGACACTGTCTTTGTTTTTAATTGCGTCAGTTACACTTTGAATTGACGCAATTTCTAAAATGAGTTGTTTGAGTGATTCTCTTAGTTTCATCCTAATTCAAAATTTGGATAGGGTTTTGCCGCGTTGAATTTATTTATTTTTACGTTTTCTTTTCTTTCCATATTATCCGCCTTATCTCCTGCGGTTTGATTATAAACATCTAAAAATGTTCCAGTACCCTTACCTTTCAAATCACCATCGGCAATTGCATCAGGATTAACTGATGAATACTCATTTGCTACAACTGCATAATCATTTTTAGGGATTAATTTACCTCTTTCAACATCAGCAATTGCCGTTAATTGATTTGGTACATTTTGAGATAAATCTATTGCTAATTCGTTTGGCATAAATTTATATTTTTGATATTAATTGGTTTATTCTTTTTAAGGCTTCAGTGACCGCAACATCATACTTGTGTAAAGTATCTTTATGTTGAGATGATTTTCTAACATCTATGAAATCTTTTTTTTCGTGATTTTTAATAAATTGGTTTTCCATTCCTGTTTCCATTTTATTTCTTTTTGTCATTTTGGGATTTTCTCTCATTTGTCGTAAGGTATTGTCAACCCAAGATTTCATTTCTATACCTCCATTTAGGATAAATGGAAGTTCGTTTTGGTTTCCTTTGAAACTATCAAAAAAGTTTTTAATTCTTTTTAGTTGTTGATAACTAATCTCACTCTGATTTTGAAGTTCCTGATTTCTCTTATATCCTTCCATAGACTCCTCAGCACCTTTTGCCCTTGCAAAACATATTTTAATATGTTGTTTCATATTGTCAGGAAAAACTATTGTATTATTGTAAAGTTCTTTATTCACTTTGTAATATTTTGATTAATTCTTTTTTTGATATTCCGTTACTTTCAGCGTGTTTTAGTAAAGATTTCATATTTTTTCTAACCAACAAAGGTAAGTCCTCAATTGATTTTTTTTGTTCCTTTTTGTTGACATCAGCATCAGAATCGGTTTTCTTTTTTGTCAGCATATCTTCAAGCATTTTTATCATCTTGTTTCTTTGAATTTCAGATAAAGTTGCTCTTGTTATGAAATTTTTGTCATCCTTATATTCTGACTTTTCATCTTTTTTACCGAATGGATCTTTTCCTTGTTGTCTTGTTCTTTCTTCAGCATCTGAAGGTTCCATATCTAGTTTTTCTATGAAATATTTGTATGTATCTTCACCATCGAGATCTTTTGTTTCTTCATATCCAAAAGCATCTGACATATCCACTTCTGAAATCTCACTTTCACCAAAGTATGTTCTGTATCTTCTCAGGATTGGATCATTTGTTTGCCTTGTTGCGGCTACGGTCTGATCCATAGTTTTTCTTGGATGAAGTACAGGGTTAATTATCGGTATTTTTGAGTTCATCATTGCACCATCCAAATTAACTAACTCATCAAGCTCACCTTCAATATCCTCTGTAGATTTAGTTTTTTCTTTTTTAAGAATTTTTGAAATATAATTCTTTATGTCTTCCAATTTGTCTTTTGGAATAGAAATTTTTTTATCTTTTTTTCTTGCTTCACTAATTGTTTGCTCTGCAGAAAAATATAGATCATACGTTTTATCCCTTTCTTTGAGGAAAAAATAGTATGGAGACGAAAAAAACTCTTGATCCTTAATAATCATCTTACTTTTTTTCTATAAATACCTACACAAAAGGTATTTATCTTTAGTTTATGTCTTATCAAAATATAAATCAATATAATTTTAAGAGATTCTACCTCAAACCTCTTAATGAAATTACAGATTTGTGCCTTGCATCTGATGAAAAGGACTACGATCAGGAGGTAATTTTTTCTCCATTACTAATTGGTGAGAACAATGGTAACTTGATGCCATTGAAGTTTGACGTGAATAGTTCAGGTACCACCAATTGTATTAATTGTGGAGATTTTGATCGTGAAGTAATAGTTTCTGAAAACTATTGGAATCCATTGGATGAGGATTTACTAGTTTGTACCGGTAAGACAGAACTATGTGATGTTGGTCTGACAGGTATTGATAATGGACTTGTTAAACAATTTTCAGGAGAAACCATCGAAATTAATCCTGGATTGTATACAAATCCCGCAGACAAATTTTCAAGATACAAATATGATAGAAGATTCAAGATGCACCCTATCACAGGATTTACAACTACTTCTGATAGATTGGTTGCAGATGATTCTTATGATTATAATTTAGAAATATCAAACGATGGAGACACCGTTGGTAACTATTCCAAATTAAGTGGAGGGTTCTATCAAGGATTTTATAAAGTTTGGGGGTATGACTATGAAGTATTACCTGAAAGATATAATCTTGGTTGGACATCAGAAGTTATGCTGAGATACCGATGGACTGGTGATACTAATGTTGGTTTGAATGAAAGATACCCTGGAAATAAGGGGATGTTCTTTTATTATGGCGCCAGATCAGAAAATAAATTTTACCACTATGCTGATGGACACCCAAAGTCAGATTCAGGATACACTAGAGTCACTGAAGGGTTAAATTGTCTTAAGACCTGTGGTTGTGCCAGTTCCGCAAATACCGCATCAACTTGTCTTCACGTTTATCAACAATCGGGTGTAACATCCCAAAATTGTAGTTGTGGTACCTGTAATTGTACTTGTGATGTTTATGCATCAATACCTGAAGAAGATCCATTATATGATGGTGTTTCTAATGCGTTAGGGGTAAGATTAAGTGGTGATACTGGTAATCCTCGTGTTTGTGTTAAAACTTATAGAATAACTGGTGGGTGTGAGACTACAGGAACTTGTATAACAGGTATAACCTATACCACCGGTACAAGTGTCACCGAATGGTGTTCTACAAGAGGTATATTTGATGATTGTTCTGGTACAACTTATGTAAACCAAGAACACTGGGCTCAGGTTGATATTGTTTTCCAAAGGAACACATATTTGGACGAATGTGATTTAGAATATAAAGGAGGTTTGGCAGAAATTGTCTATGAAGTTTACACCGCAACAACTGCAAATAATGCTGAAAGTTTGATTGAACCTCCAATAACTCACGAAAAAGTTTACGACCCAAGAAAAAAATATATTGTCGATATCAATGAAAGATGGTTATCAGAGGAAGAATATCGTTTGGGTAAATTGAAAATTTTTGTTAACGGTAAGTTGTTTATGGTTATTGAAAATTTTGAAGAAATTATCCCAAGACCATTGAATACTTGGCCTGAAATGCAAATAGGGGTACCATTCAATATTTCTGTTGGTGGTGGTACACAAGGGTTACACGATAACTTGACAGTCACAGGTTGTGCGACAAGTTTGTCAGCAATGACTTATCAACAAGATCCGGAATGTTTAACTACTGAAGATTTGGATCAAACAATATATTCAGGTTTGACAACAAACATCAAGCTTGAAGAATATTTTGCAGGTAGTTTTATTGGTGATATTAGTGCCTTTAGGATGTATACGGAACCTCTAAATGCCGCACAAATACAACACAATTTTAGGGTTCTAAAACAAAGATATAAATTATTAGATCCTTTCTGTATTAACTGTACAAACGTAACACCATCATTAATTACTCCAACACCAACCCCAACAATAACCCCTACAACAACCCCAACTGTTACTCCATCTGAAACACCAACAA
>Ga0209770_10000139_pt1 | contig 41275 bp, 30 predicted proteins | sample LauGreSu1BDMLBDD_2_FD_187572 | JGI IMG/M metagenome (GOLD analysis project Ga0209770, IMG submission 187572) | Freshwater lake microbial communities from Lake Michigan, USA - Su13.BD.MLB.DD (SPAdes) (version 2) | ecosystem: Environmental > Aquatic > Freshwater > Lake | place: Lake Michigan, USA... | reverse complement strand
TCAAACAGTTCTCCGTCTTCATCGAGAACCGCGTCGGGCGGCTGCACGATCTCGTCGCCCTGCTGGCGAAGCACAACGTCCACATCATGGCGATGACGACCATCGACCAGACCGACACCGCGCTCGACCGCATGATCGTGGACGATCCCGACCGGGCCCGCGAGCTGATGGCCGCGAACAATTTCTTTTTCACCGAGTGCGAGGTGGTCGCGGTGGAGATCGCCAACGAGTCGCAGCTCAGCACCGTGCTGAGCGCCCTGCTCACGGTCGAGGTGAACATCCATTACGCCTACTCCTTCCTGATGCGCCCGCGCGGGAAATCCGCCCTGGCGCTGAGCGTCGAGGACAACGACCTCGCCGCCAGCGCGCTGAACACCCGCGGGTTCAAGGTGCTCACCATGCGCGATATCTCGCGGTGAACCTAGTAGGGTCGGCGCTTGCGCCGGCCTAATGTGCAAGGTCGTCGCAAGCGACGACCCTACGCCTCACCCCTTCGTTGCCGCCATCCGGTCGCCCTCGAGCAGGTAGACGCCGGTCAGGTAACCGTTCTCGAACATCTCGCCGACGCGCAGCTTGCCCTCGAACGTGATCGGCAGGTCCATCAGCGGCTTCACGCCGGCGCCGTTCATCTTCACGACGATCCACTCGTTGACCCTCGGCATGGCGCCGTAGCAGCACATCATCGCGTCCTTCACCAGCAGGAATTCCCTCACCAGGCCCTTGTCCATCTTGGTCGGCAGCATGAAGCCCGTCACGGCGACCCGCCTCTGGTCGAGCGCCTTGATCGACGCCGGGATCTGGTCGGTCGGCCCGGCGGTCTCGGTCTCGGGCGGCGTGTAGTTGAACGACGCCAGCAGGTCGAAACCGACGTTCTCGTAACCGTCCGCCTTCGCGGGTTCGGCGGCGCGCAGTGCCAACACACCGGCAAACAAAAGGAGGGAGGTGCGCCAGGGAAGCTTCATGCCGGCGAACCTAGCCACGGCCGGCGGCGCGTCAAAGAATTTACCCGACAGCACCGGCGGATCGACCAGATTTAACTGGCTTCACCCCCGGGGCTTTGGCAAGTTGCGCGGTCACCACACCCCACTAAATCCTCCCAGCTATGCTTAAATCCTACCCCTGGAAACAAGCGGGCGCTCTGGCCACTGCATTGGCCGCGTTCGCTTCCCCCGCCTTCGCCGGCGAAGCCGACATCAAGATCCCCGAGCAGATCAAGACGATCACGTTCCTGGACGGTGCGCTCACCGGCATGAACGTGCTCATGATCGGTCTCGCGGTCTGCGTCGTCGCCACGATCTACGGCTGGATGCAATACCTGCAGACCAAGAACCTGCAGGTGCACAAGTCCATGGCCGACGTTTCCCAGATCATCTGGGAAACGTGCAAGACCTACCTCTTCCAGCAGGGCAAGTTCCTCGCCGCGCTGTGGGTGCTCATCGCGGTGTGCATGATCTACTACTTCGGCACGCTCTCGCACATGAGCACGGGCCACGTGATCGCCATCCTGCTCGCCTCGGTGCTCGGCATCCTCGGCAGCTACGGCGTCGCCTGGTTCGGCATCCGCATCAACACCGTCGCCAACAGCCGCGCCGCCTTCTCCGCCCTCAAGGGCAACCCGCTCGCCACGCTCCTCATCCCGCTGAAGTCCGGCATGAGCGTCGGCCTGGTCCTCGTCGCCATCGAGCTGTTCTTCATGATCTGCATCCTGGCGTTCCTGCCGGGCGAGCTCGCCGGCCCGTGCTTCATCGGCTTCGCCATCGGCGAGTCCCTCGGCGCCTCGGTGCTGCGCATCTGCGGCGGCATCTTCACCAAGATCGCCGACATCGGCGCCGACCTGATGAAGATCGTCTTCCAGCTCCCCGAGGATGACCCGCGCAACCCCGGCGTCATCGCCGACTGCACCGGTGACAACGCCGGTGACTCCGTCGGGCCGACCGCCGACGGCTTCGAGACCTATGGCGTGACCGGCGTGGCGCTCATCGCCTTCCTCGCCCTCGCCCTCGCCACCAACCCCGCGCTCTGCGCCACGCTGATCGTCTGGCTCTTCGCCATGCGCATCCTGATGGTGCTGACGTCGCTCGCCAGCTACTGGATCAACGACCTCGTCTCGAAGGCCGTGTGGGGCAACTCGAAGAACTTCAACCTTGAGCACCCGCTGACCAACCTCGTCTGGATCACCTCGATCGTCTCGATCGGCGTCACCTACGTCGCGAGCTACCTGCTGCTCGCGAAGCTCGAGGGCCAGCCCAGTCTCTGGTGGGTGCTCTCGACCATCATCTCGCTCGGCACCATCGCCGGCGCGCTGATCCCGGAGTTCACCAAGATCTTCACCTCGACCGAGAGCCGCCACGTCAAGGAGGTCGTCACGTCCTCCAAGCAGGGTGGCGCCTCGCTCAACATCCTCAGCGGCCTCGTCGCGGGCAACTTCTCGGCGTTCTGGACCGGCCTCTGCATCCTCTCGCTGATGTTCGGCGCCTACCTGCTCTCCGGCCACGCCGCCGTGCAGGCCATGATGCCCGAGCAGTTCCGCTTCGCGGCGCCGATCTTCGCCTTCGGCCTCGTGGCCTTCGGCTTCCTCGGCATGGGCCCCGTCACCATCGCGGTCGACTCGTTCGGCCCGGTCACCGACAACGCCCAGTCCGTCTACGAGCTCTCGCAGATCGAGGGCAAGGCCGGCATCGCCGCCGAGATCGAGAAGGACTTCGGCTTCAAGCCGGACTTCGAGGGCGCCAAGCACCAGCTCGAAAAGGGCGACGGCGCGGGCAACACCTTCAAGGCCACCGCCAAGCCCGTGCTCATCGGCACGGCCGTCGTCGGCGCCACCACGATGGTCTTCGGCATCATCATGATGCTGCAGGCGCACTATTCCGCCATCGATCCCAACTTCAGCGTGCTTGAGCGCCTCTCACTCGTGCACCCCGAGGCCCTCATGGGCCTCCTGATGGGCGGCGCGGTCATCTACTGGTTCACCGGCGCCTCCACCCAGGCCGTCGTCACCGGCGCCTACCGCGCGGTCGTCTACATCAAGGACAACATGAAGCTCGACGCCTCCACCGCGGCCACCGAGGCCTCGAAGGAGGTCGTGAAGATCTGCACGCAGTACGCGCAGAAGGGCATGATCAACATCTTCGTCGTCATCTTCTGCTTCAGCCTCGCGCTGGCGTTTTTCGACCCGTTCTTCTTCATCGGCTACCTCGTCGGCATGGCCTTCTTCGGCCTCTTCCAGGCCATCTTCATGGCCAACGCCGGCGGCGCATGGGACAACGCCAAGAAGATCGTCGAGGTCGACCTCAAGGCCAAGAACACACCGCTGCACGCCGCCACCGTCGTCGGCGATACCGTGGGCGACCCGTTCAAGGACACCTCGTCCGTGGCGCTGAACCCCGTCATCAAGTTCACCACCCTCTTCGGCCTGCTCGCCGTCGAAATCGCGGTGAAGATGCCCGCCACCCTCAAGCACACCCTCGGCGCGGTGATCTTTGTCGTCGCCCTCGTCTTCGTGTATCGCAGCTTTTACGGCATGCGCATCCCCGAGGACAAAGCCAAGGCCGCCTGAGCCGGCCCTCAGCCCTCTTCCAGGCCGCGGCACCCGCCGCGGCCTTTTTTTGCGCCCAGCGGTTGATTGGCTGCCGGTGTTTCCCAGCCAAAATGCCCGGTTTCAAGATCGGGCCGCGCCGGCCGGATCCTCGCGACTACCGCGGCGCCGGCGGCTCGCGGTCTTCTGTCAGCTCGATCAGCTCAAAGACCGTGCAGGTGGCCGGGGTGCCGATCCCGCTTTCCGTCTTCACCTTGGCCACGAAGCTGCTCATCCGGTCGTTCCAGCCGAGTTTGCGCGAGTGTTCGTTCCAGGCCATCGCCTGGGTCCGGTTCGGCCGCAGCCCGTGGACAAAGATCCACTCGACGACTTCCGCTTCCGTGGCGCCCGCGGCGACCTGCGCCTCCACGTCCTCGAATTTCACGTTCATGAAACCGCATAACTGCCCGTCGAGCCCGACGGACAGTCCGTAGTTGCGATGAAAGTCCTCCGGCAGCCGGCCGGCCAGCTTCAGCCGCATCTTGTCGAGCATCCGGCCGAGATGGTGCAGCCCGCCGAGGGTTTTGTCGTAAGGGGAACGCAAACCTTCCACGCGGGGCATGGCCGGTAGTTTTGTCGCGGACCCCGTGGAGGCAAGACGGGAGGCGGGGTCCGGCCCAAAGTCCTCGCTGGGCCGGCCGCTGCCATGGGATCGGCGGCGGGGCCTCGCGTCACGCCTGCGTCGGGTTCGACACGACGCGTTCCGGCCATTGCCCGGCCACATAGCGCTGGGCCGCCGCCAGCACCAGGCGCACCAAGGGCGACGGCGGACCACACCAAAGTGCCGCGATCTCGACCGGCGCAAAGCCGTCCAGCGGCAAGGCGCGGACCTCGCGATGCTTGATCACCTCCGTGGCCCCAAGGCTCACCCCGATGCCGTAGCCGTTGGCCACATAGCGCGTGATCAGCTCCATCGAGCTCGCCTCGATGGTCTGCGGCCAGTCCACGCGCCGCGCCGCCAGCCCCTGCTTGAAGTGTTTGGTCATCACCTCCGTCGCCGGCAGGCAGATGAGCGGCGCCTCCACCGTCCCCTGCGCCCACAGCGCGGCGGCCGATTTGATCCTGGATTTTTTGGGGACGAGCAGCACCAGCGGCAGCGACAGGAGGCGCAGGCAACGGAGCCGCGCCGGCGGCTTGCTCTCGAGCGGGACCACGGCGAGGTCGATCTCGCGGTCGAGGAGCCACTGCTGCATCTCGCCTTGGAATCCCGAACGCAGGCCGAGCCGCAGTTTCGGCTCGTGCGCGCGCAGGCTCCCGACCACCGCGGGCAGGTAGTCGCGCAAAACCAGCTCGGAGGCGCCGATGCGCAGGGACGGTGCGGAGCGCTGGCGCAACCGGTCGGCCACGGACCCGAGGTGGTCGAAGAACGGCCGGATGAACGCGAACAGCTCCTCCCCCTCCCTGGTCAGACGGAAGGGCTGGCGTTCGAACAGCTTGGTGCCGAGGTCCTGCTCCAGCAGCAGGACCTGGCTGCTGACTGCCGGCTGCTGGATACCATAGGGTATGTTGCGCACGGCGCGGCTGATGCCCCCGTACCGTGCCACATAATAGAACAACTCCAGGTGATGGATGTTCATGCAACCTTCAGCCTGCATCGGCCCGGGTCTGACGCAACGCAGTTCCAGCCATCGGCCCGCTCAATGGGCCCATCTGGTTTATCGATTAACGCTCCGGCGGTCGTTTGCAGTATCCTGCGTGCATGGAAAAATTCCCTGCCCGCCGCGTCCCCGCCTCACGCTGGCTGTTTGCCGCGGTCGGCGTGCTCCTCGTCTTCGGCCTGACCGGCTGCGTCGGCCCGTGGGGCGACCGGCGCCGTCACGAGGCCAGCAGCGTCGTCCAGTTCCTCTATCCCGGGAACGACCTGCCGTTCATCCAGCCGCAGGTCCCCACCCTGCGCCTGCCGTTGCGCGTCGGCGTGGCCTTCCTGCCCGCCGGCTTCTCCGGCCCGGGCTATCAACGCTCTCGCACGGGTTTCAACGAGAAGCAGAAAACCGAGCTGATGCGGAAGGTCGCCGCCCAGTTCAAGGCGCTGCCCTTTGTCCAATCCATCGAGATCATCCCGGCCACCTACCTGCGGCCGGGGGGCGGCTTTCAAAATCTTGACCAGCTCCGCGCCCTGCTGGGCATCGATGTGGTTGCGCTGATATCCTACGACCAGACCCAGAACTCCGACAGCACCGAGGCGAGCCTCGCCTACTGGACCATTGTCGGCGCCTACGTGATCGAGGGACAGCGCAACTCCACCCACACCCTCATGGAAGCCGTCGTCTACGACATCCCGAGCCGCAGCCTCCTCTTCCGCGCCCCGGGCACGAGCACGATCAAGAACCACGCCACCCTCGTCCGCAACGACTACGAGCTGCAGAAAGCCTCGCTCGGCAGCCTGCAAGAGGCCGCGATGGAAATGACCGCCAATCTCGCGCACGAACTGGAGCTTTTCCAGGTCCGCGCCAAGGAGGAGCCGCAGACCATCCACGTCGAACACAAACCCGGCTACACCGGCGGGGGCAACTGGTCGGCCGGGGCCGCCGGCCTGCTGCTGATGATGCTCGCCGGACGTCTCATTGCTTCCCGCCGATGAAATCCCTGCGCGCCCCGCTTTGCCTGTTCGGGCTGCCGGCCTTGCTGGCGTGGCTCATGCCGGCGTCGCCCGAGGTCCTGCTCCATCAACGCTCCGCGCTTTTCGCGGGGGAATGGTGGCGGCTTTGGACCGGACACTGGGTCCATTTCTCGCCGTCCCATGCGGGGTGGAATCTGGCCGTCTTGGGCGCGACCGGCGCCTGGCTCGAGCACCTGCAGCCGGGTTGGCTGATCCGTCTGGCCGCGCTCGGCGCCCCGCTGATCAGCCTCATCTTGCTCGCAAGCGAACCGGGGATGCAGGCCTACGGCGGACTGTCCGCCCTCGCCACCGGGACGACGGTGTTGTTGGCGCTGGTCCAGTTGCAACGGCCCGGGCCCGGCCGGTCGTGGTGGTGGGCCATCCTGTGGCTGGTCGCGGCCAAGTGCGGGCTTGATGCCATGCACCCCGCGCCCCTGTTCGCGGGGTGGGACCAGGCCAGCCTTCGCAATTCCGCCGTGGCGCATGCGGCCGGCGCGGCGGTGGCCGCCACGCTGTTTCTGACCCGGTCTCTCCTCGCGCCGGCTCTGGCGACCAGCCCGGCCCTTCCTCCCTCACCATGAAATTCCATATTCAAGCTCCCCGTGTCATCGCCGTGGCATTGCTCATAGTGATACTTCTGCTCCTGGCCAGCGTCCCGGCCGCGGCCGGGGAACGCGTCGGCACCTACGATTCACGGCTGGTTGCCTTTGCCGCGTTTTGGTCCGACGGATACCAGACCCGGCTCAAGGCGTTGAAGGAGGAGGCCCGGGCCGCGCAGAAGCGCGGCGACACCGCTCGCTACCAGGCCATTGTCACGGAGATTACCTCCGGCCAGTCGGTTCTGCATCTGCAGGTGTTCAGCACGGCGCCGATCGACGCGGTGCTGGCGGGCCTCCATGATCGCCTGCCTGCAATCCAGCAGGAGCTCGGGGTCGATCGCCTGGTCTCGCAATGGGACAAATCCGCCCTGACCGGCGTGCCCGCCGTCAACCGCGTGGATGTGACCGAGCGTTTGCTCGGTGAATTCCACCTCCCGCCCGCGCGGCGCGCAGAGGTTGAAAAACTGCGCCAGGCCAGGCCGCTGCCGCTCTGGCGCGCCCGTCTCATGAAATCGCTGCACCTGCTTTGACCCGGCACCGGGCGCGCTTTTCCTGTCGCCCTGGCCTGGCTTCCGGCTTCCTCTGGACGCGTCGCATGACGCCCCGCCGCAACTACCCGCTCCTGCTCACCGGCCAGTTCCTGGGCGCCTTCGGCGACAACGCCATCCTCGCGGTCATCGTGGGCCAGCTGGTCTACCTCCAGAAGTCGGGTGCCATCACCACGGCCGAGCTGCGCACGAGCAACACCATCTACACGAGCCTGCTGTTCGTCCCGTACGTGCTGCTCGCCCCGCTGGCCGGTTACCTCAACGACCGCTACGCCAAGACCGCCTGGCTCACCGGCGGCAACGCCCTCAAGCTCCTCGGCACCGGCCTCTGCGCGCTGAGCGTCTCGCATGGCGCCCTGTGGCAGGGTATCGGCTATCTGATGGTGGGCGTGGGCGCCTGTTTCTACGGCCCGGCCAAATATGGCATCCTGCCCGAAATCCTCCCGCGGGAGCGCCTCGTGAAGGCCAACGGCCTGGTCGAACTCCTCACGCTTGTCGCCATCCTCGGCGGCGCCATCGCGGGTTCGGTCCTCGCCGACGTCTTCAAGGACCGCGTGCTCGTTTCCTACGGCGTGCTGGCCGGCATCTTCGGCGCGGCGCTGGCCTGTAATTTTTTCATGACCCCCACACCGCACAAGCCGGATGTCCGGCTCGGCCGGAGCGTGGGAGAATTCACCGGCCACCTGCGAGACCTGCTGCGCGATCCCCGGCTGAGCCGCGTGCTCATCGGCACGGCGCTGTTCTGGGTCTGCGGCGCCACGATGAAGATCAATTTCCAGCCCTGGGGCCTTGAGGTGCTGCAGCTCCCCGACAACACCCAGATCGCCCTGCTCGGCCTGTGGCTCAGCGTCGGGGTGATGGGCGGCAGCATCCTGGCCGGGCAGCTGCACGCCGTCGGCGACCTGCGCCGCACCCGCATCTACGGCTTCGCGCTGGCGGGGATGCTGGCGCTGCTTTTCACGGTCCAGACCTTCGGTTTCTGGCGCACCCCGGTCGTCCAGCTCGGGCCGCTGCTCCTGGTCTTGCCGGTCGTGCTGCTGCTGGTCGCCGCGGGAGTCGCGGCGGGGTTGTTCCTCATCCCGCTCAACGCCGCGCTGCAGGCCGAGTCCGATCCGGCCCGTCTGGGCAAGACCATCGCGGTGCAGAACCTCGGCGACAACCTCGGCATGCTGCTGGCCGGCGCCTACGTGTTCGCCGGCGTGCAGGGCGGCATCAGCTCCAGCGGGATCTTCCTCGGCCTGGCGATTGGGGTCACGGCCGTCGTTGCGTGGATGCGGTTCGCGCCCCGGAGCGCCTGACGGCTTGTCATCCGCCGGATGGCCAGACGAGGATGAGACCATGTCCGCCGCGTTTTTGCCCGACCTCGAGGCCTACTTCGCCCGCACCGGCTACACCGGTCCGCGCGAGCCGACGCTGGCCACGCTGCACGCGATCACGCTGCATCATGCGACCTCCATCCCGTTCGAGAACCTCGACGTCCTGCTCGGCCGCGGCATCAGCCTGGCACCCGAGGCCATTTTTCGGAAGCTGGTCCATGACCGGCGCGGCGGCTACTGCTTCGAGCAGAACAATCTCCTGCTGCTTGTCCTGCGCGCGCTCGGCTACCGGGTGACGCCCATCGGCGCCCGGGTGCGCTGGCAGATCCCGCGGGACGTCAACCCGGCGCGCACCCACCTCTTTCTCCGCGTGCACCTGGCCGAAGGCGACTGGTTGACGGACGTCGGCATGGGCGGCGCCTCGCTCACCGGCGCCATCCCGCTGGAGTTCGACCGGGAGTCGCCCACGCCGCACGAGCCGCGCCGGCTGGTGCGCGAGGGCGACCGGATGTTCCACCAACTGTGGACCGGCACCGAGTGGACGGACTGCTGCGAGTTCACGCTCAACGAGATGTTCCCCATCGACTGCGAGGTGGCCAACTGGTGGACGAGCGCCAGCCCGGCCTCGCACTTCAAGGCGAATGCCACCGTCGCCTGGGCCCGGCGGGATGGCACGCGGATGGGGATCCGGGCGGGGGAATTCACCCACCGGCGCGGCGCCGAGATCCTGGCCCGTTCGCCCATCACGTCGAACGACCAACTGCGCGCGATCCTCGCGCAGCACTTCGACCTGCATTTCCCCGCCGGGACGCAGTTCATTCCGCCCGCGAAAGCCGGTTGAGGTGGAACGCTTCCCCCGAAGGCGTTCTCAGGAAGTGCGGATGGAACGCAGGTTGCCTTCGCCTATTCCAACCAACCCGGCCGGAGGCCGGGTTCCACCTCCAGGCAATCCCGCCGCGCAAAAAAAAGGCGCGGGCGATGAGCCCGCGCCTTGGAAACAGAAACCAGCCAGTCTTAGAACTTCAGGCTGAGCTTGGTGTAGTAGAATACGCCGTTAAACCCGAACGGCGAGATGCCGCTGTAGGGGAAGATGCCGACGTTGTCGTAACCGTTGAACGCCACGCCGCCCACGATCTTCGAGCGGATGTTCTCGTCGGGATACACGTCGAACAGGTTGTTTGCGCCGACCGAGACGGTGATGTTCTGGTTGTAACTGTAGGTCACGTCGAGGTCGGTGAGCCATTTGGCGCCGAAGTTTTGGATGACCTGCTGGTTGGTCGTGGTCCCGCCCACCGTGCCGGGGACCGCAGCGCGCAACTCTACATCATAGCCGGGCGTGAGGGCGGCGATCTGCGCGGCCGTGGCGTTGGAGGCCTGGACGAGGGAGACCTCGCCGTAGCGCACCGCGCGCAGCAGGGTGGAGAACTTGCCCATGGCCCAACCGGCCGAGAGGTTGAGGTTGTCCCGCGGCTGACCGCGCTCGAGGCGGATGGTCTCGGTGAGGTCGAACAGCGGCGTGGTGGTGATGGCCGCGAGGTTGGCGGGCGCGCCCTTGATGCGGTCGGCCTCGGTCTCGTTGTGGTTGTAGCCGGCGGTGAAGGTCAGCTTGCCGAAGTCGGACGTCTTCCAGGTGTAGCGGGCGCTGACGTCGATACCCTTGGTGGTGGTGTCGACCGCGTTGGTGAAATAGCGGCCGCCGCCGATGCCCGTGATGCCCTGAGTGGCGAGCAGCGCGACCACCGACGCGCCGGTGAAGTTCGAGGAGAGGACGATGCGGTCCTCGATCTTGATGTGATAGAAGTCGACCGTGGCGGAGAAGCCGCTCTTCGGGTTCCAGGTGGCGCCGAAGCTGTAGTTGGTGGACTCCTCGGGATCCAGCGGGGTCGCACCCAGCGCGATGGCGGCCGGATTGTTCACCGGGAAGGTGAGGATGTCGAACGGCACGCCGCCGATGAAGTTGGTGGCGGTCGAGCTGAACCACTGCTGCGCGAGGTGCGGGGCGCGGAACCCGGTGCTGACCGAGCCGCGCAGGGCGATCTCGGGCGTGATCTCGAAGCGGCTGGCAAGCTTCACCGTCTTGCTGCTGCCGAAGTCGCTGTAGTCCTCGAAGCGGCCGGCGAGCGAGACCAGCCAGCGGTCGTTCATGTCCTGCTCGAGGTCCACGTAGACGGCCTTGGAGTCGCGGTCGTGGGCGCCGGCATCCGAAGGCTTGAAGCCGGGGAACACCTGCGCGCCGACGCCGGCGAGGGCACCGTTGTTCGGGCCGCCGATCACGGTGAAGCCGCCATTGCGGTAGGAGTCGGGCTCACCGGCCTTGATGGTGTATTCCTCCTGCCGGTATTCGAAACCCATGGCGAACTTGAGCGGCGTGGGCATCCCCGTGTTGAAGGAACGGGTGAGGTCGAAGTTGGTCGTCCACTGGTTGAACTTCAGCTGGCCGTCATAGAACGCGGTCGGGCTGGAGTTGCCGAGCGTGACGTTGACGGAGTTCGACGTGCGGTAGTCGAGGGTGTTGACGCCGTAGGCCGTGCTGAAATCCCAGGCCCAAACGGAGTCCTTGCCTTTGATGCCCGCGCCACCGGAGAGGTCCTCGACCACCGAGTCGATGAACGGCAGGAAGCCGTCGGGCCAGATGGCACGCACCGTGCGGTCATCGCCGGCGCGACGGAAGAAGCCGGCGCCGTTCGCGTGGCGGATGCTGTTGCCGCCGAAGAAATAGAAATCCATGCCTTCCTCCATCGGATATTCGCCGTTGAGCCAGAGGCCCTTGTCCTTGGTCTCGGGGTCGCCGAAGCGGTGGTTGATGCGGTTGACGGTCTGCTCGCGCGGGTCGAGCGTGCCGTTGGAGGGGCTGAGGCCCGTGCCGGAGCCGTAGTTGCCGGAGATCGAGACGGGCAGGCCGGTGGTGGTGCTGGTGCCGAAGTACTGCTGGCGGGTGTCGGGCTGGACGCGGCTCGTGTCGCCGTGGTCGCGCAGGTAGAGGCTGACGAAGAGCGAGCCCTTGCCGCCGAGCGTGGTGCCGGCGAAGGCATCGAGCTTGTAGTCCTCGCCGTCGCCCTCGCCCGTCTGGCCGTAGCCGAGGTTCAGGCCCCAGCCGGCGTCCTTGCGGAGAATGACGTTGATGACGCCGGCGATGGCGTCGGAGCCGTACTGGGCGGAGGCGCCGTCGCGCAGCACCTCGATGCGCTCGATCATCGACGACGGGATGGCGTTGAAGTCGGTCGAGACGGAGCCGCGGCCGATGGAGCCGTTGAGGTTGACGAGGGCGCTGGTGTGGCGGCGCTTGCCGTTGATCAGCACGAGGGTCTGGTCGGGCGCGAGGCCGCGCAGCGTGGCCGGGCGGATGTGGTCCGTGCCGTCGTTGAGGGACGGGCGCGGAAAGTTGAACGAGGGGATGTTGGCCTGCAGCATCTGGCTGGTCTCGTTGTAGCCGCCCTGTTTCATCTCGGTGCCGCTGATCACGTCGATCGGCACGGGGGACTGGGTCACGGTGCGGTCATTGAAACGCGAACCGGTGGCGACGAACTTCTCGAGCTCAACCACCCCGGCCGACGGGGCGGCCTGGGCAAAACCGGTGGAGGCGGTGGCGGTCAACAAAGCGAGAAGCGCAAGCGTGCGCGTCCGCGGCAGGCCGGCGCAAAGCGCGGCCTGAAAACCAGACATGTTGGTATTCATAGGGCGTGGGTACAAACGGTCAGCCTGACGACAGACTGGCTAGGTGGGGCGGAAGATAGCCGGAACCATGCCTGAAACAAGTGCTATAACCCGGGGATTTTGCGACTTGAGCACCCCCGCGACCAGGGAATGATGGCTCTATGAAATTCGCGCCGCGCCTTGTCGTGCCCCCGGTGATTCTCGCCTTGGTTCTGGCCTCCCCCCTGGCCTCGTTCGCCCAGCGCCCCCCGGTGGAGGCGACCCAGGGGTTGGTGACCTCGGCCCATGAACTCGCCTCGCAAGCCGGCCTCGAAATGCTGCGCAAGGGCGGCAATGCCGTCGACGCCGCCGCGGCCACGGGACTGGCGCTGACGGTGGTCTATCCCTTCGCCGGCAACATCGGCGGCGGCGGCTTCATGCTGATCCATCTGGCGGACGGCCGCGCGGTCGCCCTCGACTATCGCGAGACGGCGCCGGCCTCGGCCGCGCGCGACATGTATGTCGGGCCCGACGGCAAGGTGCTCAAGGGTGCCGGCTCGTCCACCGTCGGCTGGAAGGCCAGCGGGGTCCCCGGCTCCGTCGCGGGCTTCGCCCTCGCGGTGGAAAAATACGGTTCCCGCAAGGTGACCTGGGCGGAGATCTGCGAGCCGGCCCGCCGGCTCGCGGCCGAGGGCCACGTCGTATCGCAGGGGACCGCCCGCAACCTGCGCGACAATGCCGCCCACCTGGGCCAGTTCGAGGAATCGAAAAGGATCTACCTGAAGGACGGCGAATTCCGCCAGCCCGGCGAACACTGGGTGCAGGCCGACCTCGGCGAGACCTTTGCCCGGCTGCAGAAATTCGGCCCGCGCGAATTCTACGAGGGCGAGACCGCCCGCCGCATCGCCGCCGCGATGGCCGCGCACGGCGGCAACCTCACGCTCGACGACCTCAAGAACTACCGCGTCGCCGAGCGCACACCCCTGCGCGGTCATTATCGCGGCCATGACATCATGACCATGCCCCCGCCGTCCTCCGGCGGCATCGCCCTGCTGCAGATGTTCGGCATGCTCGAGCCGTTCGACGTCGCCGCGCTCGGCCACAATTCCGCGGCGAAATACCACCTCTTTGCCGAGGTCATGAAGCGCGCCTTCCGCGACCGCGCGGAATATCTCGGCGACCCCGACTTCGTGAAGGTGCCGGTCGCGCAGCTGCTGGACCCGGCCTACATCAAGGGCCGCATGGCGGACTTCTCGCCGGACAAGGCCACGCCCGCCGCCGCCGTGCAGCCGGGTCTCGGCAAGTTTGTCGCCGCCGCGTCCCATGAATCCAACGAGACCACGCACTTCTCCGTCGTCGATGCCGCGGGCAACGCCGTCGCCAACACGTACACGCTCAACGGCGGCTACGGCTCCGGCGTCACCATCCCCGGCACCGGCATCCTGATGAACAACGAAATGGACGACTTCACGTCGCAGGTCGGCACCCCGAACATGTTCGGCCTCATTCAGGGCGAGGCCAACGCCATCGTCCCGGGCAAGCGCCCGCTCTCCTCGATGACGCCGACGATCGTGTTCAAGGACGGCAGGGTCGTGCTCGTCACCGGCTCGCCCGGCGGCCCGACCATCATCAACACCGTGCTCCAGATCATCAGCAACGTGCTCGACCATCGCATGCCCGTGTCGCAGGCGGTCGAGGCACCGCGCATCCACAACCAGTGGCTGCCGGACGTCGTCACCTTCGAGCGCTTCGGCATGTCCCCCGACACCATGGCGCTGATGCAGGCCAAGGGGCACAAACTTCCCGAGCGCAAATCCTACGAGGGCGCCTACCAGGGCGACGGTGAGACGATCGCCGTCGACCCCGTGACGGGCCGGTTCTTCGGCGCGGCCGATCCGCGCAAACCGGACAGCAAGGCCGTCGGCTACTGAGCGAAATCGCCCGCCGGGCCCGAGGGACGGCGGGGCGGCTGCGAGCGTTTTGTGCAACTTTTTGAGCGGTCCGGAAACTTTACGGACCGCAGCGCGGGGGATTCATAGGACGGCAACGGCGGAGGTCCGCCGTTCCTACCTCAACCCCACCCTGTAAGTATCATGAAACGATATCCTATCCTGATTGCGTGTGCCTGCTTCGCCCTGGGCGCGCAGGCCGCTTCGGCCCAGACGGCCCCCGCCGCCCCGGCCGCGAAAGATGTGGTCACCCTGCCCACCTTCACCATCACCGAGCAGCCGGCCAATGCCTACGTCTCCAAGCAGGCGCTCTCCGGCACCCGCGTGGCGATGAACATCGCGGACATCCCGCAGACCGTCTCCGTCGTCACGAGCGACTTCCTCAAGGACACCATGAGCCAGCGCATGCTGGACGCCGCGAAATACATCACCCCGGTGGTCGAGTCGACCCTGCCGGTCGGCGGCGACCGTTACACGATCCGCGGCTTCCAGGTCTCGCACGAGTTCATCGACGGCATGGTGATCTCCGGCGAGGACGGCTACAGCATGTCGATCGCCCCCTATAACATCGACCGCATCGAGATCATCAAGGGCCCGAACGCCATCCTCGTCCCCGGCGGCGCGCCCGGCGGCCAGTTCAACCCGATCACCAAGTCGCCCATCATGAAGGACCAGGCCTCGGCCACCCTCGAGCTGGCGCAAAATGTCGGCAACGCCATCAGCACCGACATCAACCGCATCATCTCAAAGGACAAGGGCATCGCCGGCCGCCTCGTCCTAGCCTACTGGAACACCGGCGGTTACCAGAGGGAATACTTCCGCAAGGGCTGGATGCTCGCCCCCTCCCTGAGCTGGCAGCTGTCCCCCAACCACAAGCTGGTCGCCAAGGTCGAGATCGTGCGCAATGACGAGAGCACCGCGCTTTCCGTCCCGCTCGATCCGTCGGTCGGCAGCGACGGCTACGCCCGCATCGCCCGCGGCCTCCCGCGGAACTGGTCCTTCGGCAGCGACCAGGACCACCGCGTGCGCGAAACCGAGCGCCTCACCCTCGAGCTGCTCTCCACCCTCAGCGAACACATCACGTCCCGCCTCATGGTCTCGGGCAACCATGTCCTCCGCGAGGACCAGGGCAACAGCACGGCCGCGATCTTCTGGCCCGTGAACGGCGTCCTGACCGCCTTCAACCCGACCCGCAATCCCACGACGGGCAAATATGAGCCCGGTGTCACCTGGACGGTGGACAACTCCGGCGCCAACGCCGTGGCCACCTCGACCGCGACTCCGATTCCTGACCCGAGCACCTGGGTTTTCCGCCGCATCAACGGCAGCGACCACCTGTATTACAACGAGGCCCACCTTCGCAATGACTACGCCATGAAGTTCGAGGAGGAGTCGTTCAAATCCACCACCATCGCGGGCCTCGCCGCCAACTTCTCCAAGACGCGGTGGAAGAGCTGGGCAGGCTCCTCCCAGGGCCCGGACGTGCCGAACACCCAGGCCGGCCTGGATGGCATCACCCACACGCCGTATAACTTCACCACGCTGACCCAGAACCGCACCGTGAAGCTGCATGAGGCCCAGTTCTACGTGCAGGAGAACTTCAGCTTCCTGCAGGATCGCGTGCACCTCATCGGCGGCGCCTCCCGTTACTTTGGCAACCTGACCCGGACCGACACGACCAACATCCCCGTCCCGGGACCGGAAAAGACCCTTAGCATCTCCAGCACGGCCAAGACCTACGGCATCATCGTCCGCCCGATCAAGCCGGTGTCGCTCTTCTACAGCCACAACTCGTCCGGCGCCAGCATGCCCGGCTCGCTCCAGGCCGGTAACGCCAACCTCTCATCCACCGCCCTGCCGGCCTACAAGCCGTCGGAGGGCACCCAGGATGAGTTTGGCGTGAAGGTCTCGCTCCTCGACGACCGCCTGACGTTCTCCTTCGCCCACTTCGACATCACCCAGACCAACTACGCGGTGCCGAACAGCGAATACTACGTCCTCGTCTCCCAGGGCAACCAGGCGGCCGCAAATCTCCTCCCGACCAGCACCTTCCTGGACGTCAACTCCAAGGGTTGGGAATTCGAGGGCAGTTACGTGGTGAACAAGAACCTCACCCTCATCGGCAACTACTCCGACTACACCTACCGCCAGCCCACCGGCGTCCGCATCCGCGCCGTGCCGGACCAGATCCTCGCCGCCTTCGCAGACTACCGCTTCACCGACGGCCCGCTGGCCAACTTCGGGATCAACCTCGGCGTCGACTCGAAGTCCGACATGGTCGGCGAGAGTGTTACCGCCCTCACGACGACCAAGCCGCTCGCCGGCATCACCACGACGTATCCGGGGGTGGCCCCGGGCTTCGTGCCGCAGCAGGCCTCCTACAAGTATGACGGCCGCACGCTCGTGAACCTGGGCTTCTCCTACCGCGCCAAGGACTGGGTGGCCCGCGTCCAGGTCAACAACCTGCTCGACAAGGACTACATCGCGGTCGGCGGCAGCCGCACCGCCATCGCCGTGGGGACACCGCGCGAGGTGCGCGCGACGTTCACCTACAACTTCTAAAGAACCGCGGCGCGAGGGTTCCGCGCCCGTTCCCAGCCGGCACCGCAAGGTGCCGGCTTTTTTGCGCCCTGGACCGACTGCGGACTTTCTAGCCCGGCGCCCTGATGGTGGCACCTTCCTTCCACCTTGAGGGCAGCATCGTCGTCGAGGGAAGCGATGGAGGCCCCGCCTCGCCATGAGCCAGCTGGGCGATCACCAGTTCGGCCGCCCGTTCCCCGATTTTTCTGGGTTGCTGGGAGAACCCGCTGAATTGAGCCGGGGCAACTTGCAGGTTGAGACAGATGAAGCCGTGACTGCGCGGCACCTCGGCGCCGGCCGCCGTCATCTGGTCCAGCGCCCCGATCCAATGGGTCAGCACGACATCCGGCCGCTGCTGCCTGAACCAGGGAAGAAAGTTCACCGGGTTCAACTCATCCGCTTCATCAACCACCAGCGGAGGCACCGGCGTCAGCTCGGGATGCGCACTCAGATAAGCCAGATAGGCCCCGACCCAGCGGCCATGCACCCGGGCGTTGGTGCGATGGGCGACCGCAATCCCGGGCCTCCGGTAGCCACGTTCCCGCGCTTTTTCCAAGGCATTGAACATGGTGAGCCCGTGGTCGCAGCACACGGTGTGGAGGGCGGGACGATGGATCAGGTAGTCGACGTAGATGCCGGTGAATCGCGACCAATCCAGTGCGCGAAAATCCGGTTCGCTCCACGTGGGTAGCAGCACGAGCCCGGCGATGCCCCGGTTATGGAGGATCTGGTCCAGCCTTTTTAGCGAGAGGTCGCTGCCGGGGCCGAACATCCAATGGGTGCTGGCAAAGCCCAGAGCGCCGGCGCGTTTCCTGACCCCCGCGAGCAGTTCGGCGTGAAACTGGGCGGCACCGGCCGGCCGGTCCGGCTCAAACATCTCCAACACCGCCAGCGTCCCGATCTCCTTGTTCGCGCCGCTGCGGCGAAGCTGCGACATCACTTGGGCCGCAAAGGGATGGGCCACATAGCCCAGCCTGGCCGCGGCCCTTTGCACCCGTTGCCGGGTCTGGGCATTGACCCCGGGATAGCCGCGCAGGGCGTTCGACACCGTCGCGCGCGAAAGCCCGAGAGCGAGGGCGATGCTGCGAACGGTGGGGCGGGAGGAGGCCACGCCATAGCTCTTAATCCCGGATTTTGAGCCGGCGAGTCTAGACTGTCTACATGCCGCGGCCTTGCCAGCACCGGGCATCGAATCGAGCCTGCTCATCAGCACAGACAGCAACCCCCAACCTCAAATTCCGGGCAGGATCTTATGAAACCCCAACGTTGGACCACCCTCCTTACCATGCTTGCCATTGCCGCTCCGCTGGGAGCCGTCGCCGCGAACATTCCGCATCTCAAAAAACAGGGCACGGTCATGCAGCTGATCGTCGACGATAAGCCCATGCTCATTCTGGGCGGCGAACTGGGCAATTCGACCGCCTCGAGCCTCAAGTATCTGAGCACCCATTGGGCGACTTTCAAAACCATTGGCCTGAACGCCGTGATCGCCCCGGTCGAATGGGACCAAATCGAGCCCCGGGAGGGAGTCTATGATTTCACCCCGCTCGAGGGACTGATCCAGCAGGCCGAGGCCAACCAGATGAAGGTGGTCCTCCTGTGGTTCGGGGCCTGGAAAAATTCGATGTCCAGCTACGCGCCCCCCTACATCAAGCACGACTACGAAACCTATGCCCGAGCCCAGGACAACAAGGGCGTGCCACAGGATATCCTGAGCGCCTACGATCCGGACAACCTGAAGGCCAACCAGCGGGTGTTCGGCGCGCTGATGGCCCATCTGAAGAAGTTCGATCAGAAACACACCGTCGTTTTGGTGCAGGTTGAGAACGAGCCCGGGATGCTGGCGGCCGTGCGTGATTACAGCCCGCAGGCACAAACGGCCTACCTGAGCCCGGTGCCCCCGGCCCTCACGGATTACCTGCAGAAGAACCAGGCGACCCTTCATCCCTTTGTCCGCGATGCGTGGACCGCCAAGGGACGCAAGACCGCCGGAACCTGGCCCGAAGTTTTTGGCGAAGGCGTCGAGGGCCAGGAAATCTTCCAGGCCTGGGGTTATTCAACCTACCTCAGTGCCCTGGCCAAGGCCGGCAAGGCGGCGTACAATCTGCCGATGTATGTGAACGGGGCGCTCAATCGTCCCGACCAGAAGCCCGGCCAGTATCCCAGTGCCGGCCCCATTCCGCATGTGTTCGATATCTGGAAAGCGGGCGGACCGGACATCGACCTGATCGGCCTCGATTCCTACTTCCCGAACTTCGTCCAATGGGCCGATCAGTTCAAGCGGCCCGACAATCCGGTTTTCGTGCCCGAGGCCAATCGCGCCGGCCGGACCGAGGCCGCGGGTGATGCGTTCTACACTCTGGGCGAACTCGAGGGGATCGGATTTTCCCCGTTCCACATCGAAACGCTGCCGACTCCCTCCACCCATCCCCTCACTGACGCCTACCGGATCCTTCACCAAATTGCGCCGCTCATCCTCGCCCATCAGGGCAAGGGCAGCATCCGCGGTTTCCGGGCGCCAGTGAATTATGAAGGTGTGCGGGACGAAACGCCGCGCAAATTCGACCTGGGCGGATACACCCTCACGGTTTCCATGGTCGATTCCCGGACACCGAAGGAAACGCAGGATATCAACGCCCACGGCGGCCTGATCATCCAGACCGGCAAGGACGAGTTTCTGGCCGCCGGCCGGGGTGTAATCATCCGGTTTGCGGACGCCACCGCCAACTCGGGTTACCGGGTCGGCATCGAACAGATCGTCGAGGGCGAGTTCGTCGACGGACAGTGGACCGGCGGACGCTGGCTCAATGGCGATGAAAGCGGCCAGGGCCGCTACCTGCGCCTGCCCCCGGAGAAGTTCGGCATCCAGAAGATCAAAGTCTATCGCTACAAATGACCGGGCGATTTAAGGAAAACCATTATGAAGCCAAATGCATGGATGTTGGCCAAGGTGGCGCTGTTTTCAGCAGCACTGCTGCCGGTGGCGGCGCAGGAGGCCAAGAGCCGCGCAGACTGGGTGGGGCAGGGCCAACTATTTGTTGGCGTTAACTACCAGCCGGTCGATCGGTCGCCCGAGGAGGTCACGCTCGACATCGCCCTCATGAAGCAGGCGGGCCTGCAGGTGGTGCGCATGGGCGACCTGTCCTGGGACTATTACGAGCCGAGGAACGGTGAGTTCACCTTTGAGGCGTTCGATTCGGTCATGGATCAGGTGCACGAGGCGGGGATCAAGGTCGTGCTCGATATCGGCGGCTCAATCGCGCCCACCTGGCTGCACCACGAATATCCGGGGGTCACGCTCGTGAAGGAGGATGGCACCAAGACCTACCCACACCGGCGGTATATGCTCGATATTTCCGATCCCGATTACCGCCGGCTGCTGCGCCGCTTTGCCGACAAGTTTATGCAGCGCTATGGCAACCACCCTGCCGTCATCGCCATCGGCTACAACAACGAGATGGGCAACGGCCATGCGTCGTATTCCGAGCCCGACCGCCAGCGCTTCATCGCCTGGCTGAAGACAAAATACGACACCCTGCCGGCCCTGAACCAGGCATGGGCGACGCAACGGTGGTCCCGCGCCATCAGCGACTGGGATCAGATCCGCCTCCCGGGCATCGGTAGTCCTGGTGAGCGCCTCTTGGACATGCGCCGGTTCTGGTCGGACGCGGCGGTCGACATCCTGAAGGATCTCGAAGCCGCCCGCAAAAAGCATGCGCCCACCAAGCCCGCGCTCTCGAACCTGTGGCCCCACGGCCGCCTGGGTTTCGATTGGCTGAAGACCTACCGCCAATACGCCACACATGGCGCCTTTGGCTACTATTCCTCCGACCCGCTCGAGGGCTCGTTCTCAACCGCGATGAACCAAGCCGGGATGTCGGCCCCGGTGTGGTTCAACGAATTTCAGGCGGGCCGGGAGGGCTTCTACGGCGAAAAGGGCCGCTCGCCCATGCTCGCCTACCTGGGCCTGCTCAATGGCGGACAGGGCTTCCTCGCCTGGACTTGGAACAGCCATCTCGGCGGCGAGGAGCAGATTCTCTTCGGCCTCCTCGACCACGACAACACCCCGAATTGGAAACTCGATGAATGGGGCAAGCTCGCGAGGGATTTTCTGGCGATGCACAAACTCGGCTTTCCGCGCGAACTGAAACCCGAAATCGCGATCTCCTATTCCTGGGAATCGTCCCTGGCCGCGGGCCGGGTGAAGGATTACTACACGACGCCCTACGAGCAGCAGAAGCTGAGCGCCTTCGCTGTGTCGTATAACGACAACATCGACACGGCCGTCATCAACCTTACCTACGAGGACCTCAGCGCATACAAGCTGCTCGTCATCCCCGGGGAATATCTGATGGAGCAGGCCGCCTCCAACGCGGTGCGCCAATACGTGAGCAACGGCGGCACCGTCGTCATGACGGCGGCGTCCGCCAAGGTCAACGAGACCAACCAGTGGTATAACGCCTCCCTGCCGGGCAATCTCACCGACGTTTTTGGCCTGAAGACCCATGAGTTCTGCAAGAATCCAGAGCCGCTGACCGGCACCATCAACGGTATCGCATTCAAGACCACCATCCACTCCTACGAAGTGCTCGAGCCGTCCACGGCTGAGGTGCTGGCACGCTTTGCCAACGTCGAGGGCTCGCCTGCGGCCGTCACGGTCAACCGCTTCGGCCAGGGCCGGGCGGTCTACGTCGCCACGCAGTCGCAGGAGGCCGTGCTCCAGCCCTTGTATCGTCAGTTGTATCAGGAACTCGGCATCAAGCGCGGTCCGGTGACGCCGGCCGGCGTCTATGCCCGCGTCGTCGCCGGGCGCACCCTTTACGTTAATACCAACCGCAAGCCCGTCGAGGTGGACATTGCAGGCGAGAAAAAGGGTTTCGTCTCCGGCAAGACCTGGAGCGGGAAACTGCAACTTGGCGCCAATGGCGTCGACCTTCTCGAATAAGTCCAAGCCTCAACCAATAATCGCCCCCAACCACGGAATTCAGGGTCATTCTTACTGACAGAACCGGGGGCGGTTGGAGCCGAAACTCCGCCGGTTACTCTCCGCCCACCCCACTACCCCATGTTGCGCTATTTTGCCAACGGAGCCATACGCTGGAAGGAGACCATGCGCTGCAACACGCGCACGAACTGGGAATTCTATGCCGTGATCAAGGGCCGCTGCGCCCCCGTCCTCCGCGACGGCCAGAAACCCGCATTGCAGGAAAAGATGCTCTGGGTTTTCGCCCCCGAGTGCAGCCACGCCTGGATCGACGACCGCCGCCACAAATACCACCGCATCTCGATGCACTTCGGCAGCGTGCCCTATCCGCTCGACGAAATCGTCCGGCAGAACGGCGGCTGGCTCGGGCGGAAGCTGGGCGACGCCGACATCGCCCGCCTCGAGGGCATCGCCGCGGAGGTGGAGCCGCATTACCTGAACCCGAACCAGCTGAGCACGCTGCATTTCGAGGGCCGGCTCAACGACCTCGCGCTGATGATGCTCGCGGGCAACGACTCCGTGGAGCAGCCCGCCCTGCCCGATCTGGCGAACTTCAAGGTCGAGAGCGCCCTGACCTGGTATACGGTCAACCTCGCCCGCCGCCCGTCGGTGAAGGAAGTCGCCGACGCCGTCCACGTTTCCACGAGCCACCTGCGCCGGCTCTTCTGGCAGGTGCGCCGGACCAGCCCGAAGGCCGCCTTCCAGCGCATCCGCCTCGACAAGTCCCAGGAGCTCATGAGCCGCACGGCCCTCACCCTCGAGGATGTGGCGCGACACTGCGGCTACGCCAGCTCCAGCCACTTCTGCCGCGAATACCGCGCCTTCTATAATTTCACCCCGACCCACTGGCGGAAAAAGCTCATCGATCGCTTCAGCAAGCCCTTCCCGCCCGACAAGGTGATCACGCGCAACTTCAGCGCCCGCCCGCACGAGCGCCTGATGCCGGCTTAGGTGGCTTGGTGCGGTGGGGGCGGTTGCCCCTAGCCGCCCTTGTCCGAAGGCCGTTGAGGACAGCGGACCCTGCCCTCAGGTTTCGGCCTTTTACTCGTTCCGCAGCGCCACGACCGGGTTCACCCGCAGCGCGCGCAGCGCCGGCACCAGCGTGGCGATCATGCCGATCGCGCCGAGTGTCAGCAGGGTACCGGTGAAGGTTGCCACGTCGCCCGCCGCCACGCCGTAGAGTTCCGAGGCGAGCAGCTGGCCGCCGAAGTAGCCGATGACGCTGCCGATGCCCAGGCCGAGAGCCAGGCGCAGGCCGCCCTCGCGCAGGATCAGCCGCAGCACGTCGCCGGGCCCGGCCCCGAGCGCCACGCGCACGCCGATCTCCTGCGTGCGCTGCGCCACGCTGTAGGCCATGACGCCGTAGAGGCCGACGCCGGCCAGCACCAGCGCCACGCCGCCGAAGATGCCGAAGATCCAGCCGAAGAGTTTTTTGAAGAACTTCGCCTCGTCCACCATCTTGGTGAGCGTCTGCGTGAAGTAGATGGGCAGGTCGTCGTTCAGCTCGCGCACCGTGCCGCGCAGCAGCGGCGTGCTCGCCGCGGGGTCGCCACTGCGGACCTTGGCAAACACCGTCATGCGCTGCGTGACATCCTTCGCCTGCAGGTAACAGACATAGGCCTGCGGCCAGCTCCGGCTGTCGAACTGGCCCTTCAGCGTGTCGGGCGTGATGCCCACGACCGTCAGCCATGGGCCGGGGTCCTTTTCGTCCGGCGTGCCGCGCCGGAAGCGTTTGCCGATCGGGTTCTCATTCGGCCAGTTTTGCTCCGCAAAGGCGGCGCTGACCACGGCAACGCCCGGGGTCGTCGCCACGTCGGCGTCGGTGAAGTCGCGCCCATGCAGCAGCCGCAGGTTCATGGCCGAGAAATAGCCCGGCGAGATCGCCGTGAAGGAGGCGTAGGTGTTGGCCTTGCCCGAAGGGTCGGGCGCGCGGCCGTCGATGAGGATGGGGCTGCGGTTGTTCCAGACCGGCGGGTTGTCCGCCAAGCCGACGGCCGTGAACTCCGGCCGGGCCGAGAGGCGGTTGCGCAGTTCCTGGAAGAAGACGCGCTGCTGCGCCGCCTCCTTGTATTCCGTGTCGGGCAGCGCCACGCGGGCGGTCATCACGCCCTGCGGATCAAAGCCGAGGCTGGCCGTCTGGATCCTGATGATCGAGTGGATGGTCAGGCCGGCGAGCACGAGCAGCACGCAGGAAAGCGCGACCTCCGCCACGACCAGCAGGCGGGTGAAGCGGCTCAGGCTGAAGCCGGTGGAGCCGCGGCCGGCGTCCTTCAGCACGGTGTTGAGGTCGGGCTTCGAGACGCGCAGCGCCGGGAACAGGCCGGCCAGCACGCAGGTGACGAGGGCGAGGAGGCCCACGTAAAGCACGCCGGTGCTGTCGACATTCCACACCATCCAGTAGGGCGCGGGGTTGTTGGCGTTGATGTAGTCACGGAACAGCTTCATCAGCCCGAAGGCCAGCGCCAGGCCGCCGCCGGCACCGAGCGCGGACAGGACCAGGCTCTCGGCCAGCAGGAGCCGCACAATGCGGCCGCGGCTGGCCCCGACCGCGGTGCGGATGGCCATCTCCTTCTCGCGGGTGGCGGCGCGGGCAAGCAGGAGGTTGGCGACGTTGGCGCAGGCGATGAGGAGCACGAAGAACACCGCGCCGAGCATGACCAGCAGCAGCTGGCGCGTGTCATCGCCGACAAACTCCGCCTGCAGCGATTTGACCACGACGCCGAGGTTCTTGTGGGTGTCGGGGTGCGCGGCGGCCAGGCGCTGGTTGAGCGTGTCGAACTCCGCCTGGGCCTGCTCGGATGTGACGCCGTCCTTCAGCCGGCCAAAAACCTCCATGAAACGCACGTCGCGCTTCTCGTCGGTCTTCTTGTAGCGCAGCGGTACCCAGGCGTCGGCCAGTTCGGGGAAGCGATAGTCCACCGGACCGACGCCGATGACGGTGCCCCACTCGCCGTTGATCTTGAGCGGCCGGCCGATGACCGCCGGGTCGGACTTGTAGTGGTTCTGCCAATAGCTGTGGGCCAGCACGATGACCGGCGCGGCGCCGGCGTGATCCTCGTCGGGCCGGAACCAGCGGCCGAGCGACGGTGCCACCCCGATCATCTCGGGCCCGCCGGCGGAGATAAAGGTGCCTGACACCCGTTCGGGATCCTGACCCGGGCCGCTGATCGTGACCGTGCCGTCATAATAGGCTGCCAGCCCCTGCAGGGTCGTCTGCCCCGCGCGGAAGTCCACGAAGTCCTGGTAGGAGACCTCGATGTTGTTGAAGTTCTCGACCGCGTTGTGGTGCTCGAGGTGGACGAGGCGATCCTGCGCGGGGAACGGCAGGCCGCGGAGCATGATGGCGTTGACGATGGAAAACATCGCTGCGTTGACGCCGATGCCGAGCACCAGCGTGAAAACAGCGACCACGACGAAGGTCGGGCTCTTCGCGAGAGCCCGCAGGGAAAGGCGGAGATCGGACAGCATGGTGTGGGGGAGTTGGCCCAAATACACCGCCCGACCGGCCGAAGTCGCAAAAAGCTGGCCTCGGCCCGGCGGGCGCATGAAATGGCCCCGCCCATGAATCCCGCCGCCCTGCTCGCGCCGCTCTTCCTCGCCTTCGAGCTCTGGCAGCTCGTGGTCAGCGAGCGCTACCTGGGCATCAAGCAGATCCGGGTGAACGCCGACCCGCGCGAGCTCCCCATGGCCAACTGGATGGCCGCCACCTGGGCCGGCGGTCTGCTTTGCTACTACCTCTGGATGACCACGCTTTTGCTGCACCCCGTCGGACGCGCCCAGGGCATCGTCCTCATCCTTGTCACCGGCGTCGGCTACCTGATCCGCAGCACCTGCGGCCTGAAGTGGGTGCTCGTGGTGCTGACCTTCGAGGGCTCGATCCGCATCGGCATGCTCGTCTCCTTCATCGCCCAGTCCTGGCGCCGGCTGATGATGATGTAGGCGCGTGCGGCCTTGAGTGGGAGGGGTTTTATACCCCGACAAGAATGCCGGCGGCCTCAAGTCGGGGTATAAAACCCCTCCCACAAACCTACCGCGCCGCCGGCGGATGCGACTGGGCGAAAAATTCCTGCGCCGCCGTGAGCATCTTGCCGTATTGGCCGTAGTCACCGGCCCATGAATTCGGGACACACACCCGCTTGATGATACCCCGGCCGATCTTGTCCGGCGCCTCGTGGTCGGGGGTCAGCTCGAGGGTGAACTTCGGCTGGCCGGTGTGGACCACATAGTGACACTCCAGCCCCCTGCGCTCCCGGTCGATCCGCACGAAGTGGGAAAAATTCATCGCTGTGCCGGCAGCCTGCCACGCCGCGCCGGACGCTCAAGGCTCTTTTCCCGCGGCGTCCCCGCTGTGTTTAGCCTTGAGATACCGCCCGCGTCCCGCGAAAAGAAGCGTGCGCGCGACTCGCCTATGAATCTGGACCCCGCCCCCCGAGTTTCCAAAACCGTCTTCCTCCTGATTGATGCCGGCCTGCTGGTCACCGCCTTCATCATCGCCTACCTGGTCAAGGACCCGTTTGCGCCGGTGCCGTTTGTCCTGACCGTGCTGTGCGTCGCCCTCGCGGGCATCATCGGCCTCATCCCCTTCCTCCTCGATTACGCCGCGGACTCCGCCGAGTACGTCCAGGCCGAGCGCGCCAAGGTCGCGGACCACGTCCAGCGCCTGAATGCCGCCAGCGAGAGCCTCGCCCGCGCCGCCGCGCAGATCAAGGCGGTCGAGGAGGCCGTGCACAAGACCGCCCACGCCGCCGAGAACCTGCCCTACCGCATGCAGGAGAAGCTGGCCGAGTTCAACCAGCAGCTGGCCGCCACCGAGGACGAGGAGAAGGAGCGCCTGACCGAGGAGCTTGCCACCCTTCGCCAGGGCGAGAGCGAGCGTCTCGCGACCATCGCCGACAAGATCCACAAGGCCACCGGCGAACTCGCCGCCCTCGAGGCCGCCACGCGCAAGTCGCTCGCCGCCGCGCAGGATTCCGCCGTGAGCAAGTTCGAGTCCCGCCTCACCGCCGCGCTTGCCGCCCTTGATGCAAAGCTCGCCACGCTGACCATCCCGGTCGCCGTCGCGCCCGCCCCGGCGGCACCTGCGTCCGCACCCGCCGTGGAAAAGCAGCCCGAGCCGGTCTCGGCCGCGACTGCCATCGTCGAGTCCATTTCCGTGTCCGAGGCCCCGGCCGCCGCGGCTGTCGTCGAGGAGCCCAAGCCGAAGAAGCCTCGCGCCCCGCGCAAGCCCAAGCCCGAGGACACGCTGGCCGCAATGTCCGAGCCCATGCCGGCTGACACTCCCGCCGAGAGCTCGGGGGAACCCGCCTTTTCCGATTCGCCCGCCGAGACCGCGTCCGCCCCTTCCGAGGATTCCCAGGCCGAGGCCGCCGCGACGGTCGAACCCTCCGTCTCCGCCGACGGTGCCACGCGCCTGCTGGTCACCGCCTACATCGGCATCGGCAACAAGCTCTACATCCGCGGCGACGGTCCCGGCCTGAGCTGGGACAAGGGCGTCCCGATGAAATTCGTCTCCATCGGCAAGTGGGGCTGGGCGACCGACGAGGCCACCGGCCCCGTGGCCTGCAAGCTCTACAAGAACGACGAGACCGTCGCGCTGTCCGGCGAGGTCTTCCTCGAGCCCGGCCAGCACGTCGAGGTCACCGCGCTGTTCTGAGGTTGAGGTGGAACCCGTCCTCCGGACGGGTTTTCAGGACGTGCTGATGAAACCGGGGTTGCCTGCGCCTATTCCAGCGAACCCGTCCTCCGGACGGGTTCCATCATTGATTCAGTAATGCGGCGGGCGCTCGTCCGGCGCCTCCTCACTGTCGCGTCCGCCCGTCTGCTGCGCGCGCAGCGCCGCCAGCTCCTTCCGCAGCTTGGACAGCTCGTCCGCGAGCTCAAGCATGGCCTTGTCCTGCTCGGCGTTGTGCCGCTGCAGATGGGCGTAACGCTCCTCGAGTCGGGTCAGGCGATCAGCTTCACTCATGAGTCAACAGGAAGCAGGTTGCGCGACCCGAGGCAATCCACCAACTTGCCGGGATGAAGCGCTTCCTGGCCGGCCTCGGCCTCCTGCTCTGCGGGCTGTTCCTCGCCTCCTGTTCCAGCCCGACCAAGCCCGCCGCCCCGGGTCCGCTGATCCTCATCTCGATCGATGGCTTCCGCTGGGACTACCTGCAGCAGCACGACGCCCCGACCCTGAAGGCGCTGGCCGCCGGCGGCGTGCACGCCACGCGGATGACGCCGAGCTTCCCGTCGAAGACCTTTCCCAACCACTACACGCTCGTCACGGGGCTCTATCCCCAGAACCACGGCATCGTGGCCAACTGGTTCTACGACCCGGCCGACAACGCCAAGTTCGACATGGGCAAGACCGAGGCGCGCTGGTGGCAGGGCGGCGATCCCGTTTGGATCACCGCCGAAAAACAGGGCGTGCGCAGCGCGTGCTTCTTCTGGCCCGGCTCCGAGAGCGAACACGACGGGCTCCGCCCGTCCTTCTTCAAGCCCTTCGACAAAAAACTGAATGCGGCCGAGCGCGTCGACGGCCTGCTCGCCTGGCTGGCGCTGCCCCCTGGCCAGCGGCCCCGGTTTGCCACCCTGTATTTCGACATCGTGGACACCATCGGGCACAAATTCGGCCCGCTCACGCCCGAGACCGCCGCGGCGGTGAAGGAGGCCGACGAGGCCGTGGCCCGTCTCCTGGCCGGCCTGGAGCGCCTCCGCCTGCGCGAGAGCACCAGCCTTGTGATCGTGTCCGACCACGGCATGTCGGAATGCCCGCCCGAAAAGGTCGTCTTCTTCGAGGACCTGATGGATAAATCCCAGGTACGCGTGGAAGCCACCGGCCCTTACGGCGGTGTCCGGCCCCTTCCTGGCGTCGATATCGACGCGCTCGTGGCCGGCATCCGCGCCAAGCTGCCGCCCTCCATCCAGGTTTACCGCCGCGAGGACGTGCCGGCCCGGTTGCACTACAACACGGGTGATCTCATCCCGCCCGTCCTGCTGATCGCCGACGACCACTGGACGATCGAGGAAAAGTCCCGCTGGTCACCGGCCTGGGCCGCGACCACCAAGGCCACCCATGGCTGGGACCCGGCCACGGCCAACATGGGTGCGCTCTTCATCGCCAGCGGTCCGATTTTTCAGCAGCATGTCGAGATACCCGACGTCGCCAACATTCACGTCTACAATCTGCTCTGCGCGGCCCTCGGCATCAAGCCCGCGGCCAACGACGGCGACCAGCGGCTGGCGCGCGCCGCGCTCAGGCGTTGAGCTGAGCGCGCAGTTCCGCCGGGGTCGCCACCGGCGCCTGGCAGGTGAAGTTTTCGCAGACGTAGGCGGTGGCCCGGCCGCCAACGGGTTTCATATCCGCCAGGTAGGGGCGCTTCGCCGCCAGCCACTGCTGGCCGGGCCCGCCATCGGCGCACAGCAGCGCACGGCGGGGTCCGAGCGTTTCGGCCAGCACCGCCGCCAGCGCCTGGAAGTCCGCCGTCGCCGGATCGCCGGCGAGCACCACGGTGCGTGGAGCATCGACCACGAGCTCGATGGCGCACAGCAGCTGCGGCAGGCCCTGCGGCATCGCCGTCCACTGCGGGCGCAGAGCCTCGATGGTTTTCACCGCGCGATCGCGGTAGGTTGCTCCCGGAGGCGCGGCGACCTCGCCGCGCTTCGGCGCCGGGGTCGGCGGCGCTCCATTCCCGATCATCCAGTCGAGCCGCAAGAGGTTGAGCGCCGCCACGGAGTTGGCCGAGGGTTCCGCGCCGTCGTGGTCTTCCTTCAGGCGCACGATCACGTTTGGGTCATCCGCCCGGGAATTAAAATAGCCGCCGCGCTCCGGGTCCGCGAACAACCGGTCCATCCCCGACTGCAGGCGCTCCGCCCACTGGAGCCAGCGGATCTCAAACCCCGCCTCATAGAGATCGAGCAAGCCCTGGATGAGAAAGGCATAATCCTCCGCAAAACCCGCGATGGTCCCGCGGCTTCCGCGCCAGCTGCGGTAGAGCGTGCCGCTGCCTTCATCGTAAAGTTCGCGCTGGATGAACTCCGCCGCGTGGGTCGCGGCCGCGAGACAGGTTTTGTCGCCGAGCACCCGGGCGCCCTGCGCGAGCGCCGAGATCATCAGGCCGTTCCACGCGGTGATGATCTTATCGTCCAGGTGCGGCCGGGGCCGCTGCGCGCGCACCGTGCGGAGCTTGGCCAAACAGCCGAGCAGCTTGTCACTCGCCGCCGGCACCTCGAGGCCGTACTCGCGCGCCGTCGTGGCGAGCGACTGGCGTTGCATGAGGACGTTCCTGCCCGTGAACTCACCCTGCGGGTCGTGATCGACGTTGCCGCCGGGCTTCACGCCAAAGTGCGTGCAGAAAAACGCCGCGTCGGCCCCGAGCCCGGCGTCGATCTCATCCTTCGTCCACACATAGAAGGCGCCCTCGGCGTGCTCCGGTTTGCCGTGGGCCAGCAGGCTGTCCGCATCCTCGGCGGAGTAGAATCCCCCCGCCGGACTGGTCAGGTCGCGCTGCACATAGGTGAAGATATCCCGGGCAATCCACGCATAAACCTCGAGGCCGGTCGCCTGCTTCGCCTCCAGGTAGCTCACGGCCAGCTGCGCCTGGTCGTAGAGCATTTTCTCGAAATGCGACACGAACCACCGCTCGTCGACCGAATAGCGGTGGAAGCCGCCGCCGACATGATCCTGCAAACCGCCCTCGGCCATCTTGCGCAGCGTGAACCCGGTAATCTTCAGCAGCTCCCCGCCGATCGCCGTCCCCGGCCCCTGCAGCGCCGCCAGCCGGAACAGGAACTTGAGCACGGCGGGCCGCGGAAACTTCGGCGCGCCGCCGAAGCCGCCCCAGTTCGGGTCGTGCGCCTCGTAGAAATACTGGAAGGCCTTGGTCAGCGCCTCGCTCGCCGCCTCGGGCAGGGTCGGCTCCGGCGCCCCTGCCTCCGGCGCGGCCCGGGCCGGGCCTTCCGCCGCGTAGCGCCGCAGGGCCGCCACCACCTCGTCGGCGCCGGTGAGAATCTTGTCCCGCTTCTCGTGCCAATGCTGCGTGATGGCGTTGAGCACCGTGACGAAACCCGGCCGGCCGTGGCGGTCGTCGGGCGGAAAATAGGTGCCGCCGTAGAACGGCTTCAGGTCGGGCGTCAGCCACACGCTCATCGGCCAGCCGCCGTGACCGGTGGTCTGCTGCACGTAGGTCATGTAGACGCGGTCGAGATCGGGCCGTTCCTCGCGGTCGAGCTTCACCGGCACGAAGTCGCGGTTGAGCACGGCGGCGACGTCCGCGTTCTCAAAAGACTCGTGTGCCATCACGTGGCACCAGTGGCAGGTCGAGTAGCCGATGCTCAGGAAGATGGGTTTCTGCTCGGCGCGTGACTTGGCGAAGGCCTCCTCACCCCACGGCAGCCAGTCCACGGGATTGTCGGCGTGCTGGCGCAGGTAGGGGGATTGCTCGGCGGCGAGACGGTTGGGCATCAGGGTGCCACCCTCGCGGAAAATGGCCGGGTGGCAAAGCGATTGTTGCACCGGTCCGGCGGGGCTGTGATCGTCCGATCCGTCGTGCTCGCTTCCTGCCTCGCCGCCTTTTTCTTTGCCCTCAACGCCACCTGCGCCACCCGCAGCGTGCAGGCCTCGGGCCCGGTGCGGGCCAATCTCGGCCGCCTCGTCGTCGCCGCCCTCGTGCTGGGTCTGTTCGCCCACACGCTCGGCCATGGCTTTGACAGCGCCAGCACGGGCTGGTTTTTGCTGAGCGGCGTGATCGGCATGGGTCTGGGTGACCTCGGGGTTTATGGCGCGCTACCCCTGCTGGGTTCCCGCCTGACGGTGCTCATGACGCAGTGCCTGGCCGCGCCCATCGCGGCGCTCGGGGAATGGCTCTGGCTCGACACGCGCCTGAGCGGCGCCCAGGCGTTCTGGGGTGCGGTAATCCTCGGCGGCGTGATGATCGCCCTGATGCCAAGCAAGGCCAGTCCGCCCCGGGTGCGTGTCCGGCCGGCCGGCTTTCTCTTCGGCCTGCTCGCGGCTGCGGGCCAGGGGTTCGGCGCCTTGGTCAGCCGCAAGGGCGTCGATGCCGCCACCGCCGCGGGCGAAGCCGCGCACAATGCCGGCTTCGGGCTCAATGCCGCCTATCACCGCATCATCGCCGGCCTGGTGTTCACCGCCGCGTGGTTTCTTTTCCTCAAGCTCATCGGCCGGCTCACGCCCCCGCCCGACCACTCGACCGGCACCCCGGCGGCCCGCCGCCGGACCGCCCTCTGGTTGCTGGCCAACGGCCTGGTCGGACCGGTGCTCGGGGTCGGCTGCTACCAGTGGGCGCTCGCCACCACGCCCAGCGGCATCGTCCTGCCCATCGCGGCCACGACGCCGCTCATTGCCATTCCCCTGACCTACTGGCTCGAGGGCGAGCGTCCGTCGAAGCGTTCGTTGATCGGCGGAGTCGTGGCGGTCGCTGGGGCCGTGGCACTTACGCTGGTCTGAGCAAAGCCATTGACGACCGCGCCGTCGCCGGGCTCACTCGCGGGTTTTCCATGCTGACCCTTGCTGATGTCGCCAAGTCCTACGGCACCCGGGAACTCTTTTCCGAGGTGTCGCTTTTCGTTGCGCGCACGGATCGGTTCGGCCTGGTCGGACCCAACGGCGCGGGCAAGTCCACCCTCTTCAACCTCATCCTCGGCGAGGAGCAGGCCGACGAGGGCACCATCGAGTGGGAGCGCGGCGCGGACTTCGGCTACCTGCCCCAGGAAAGCGCGCCGGTCGGCGACGAGACCATCCTCTCCATCGCCACCAGCGGCAAGAAGCTCATGCCGGAGAACGATGACGACTACGACATCGACTGGACGCTCGAGCCGCGCGCCAAGAAGATCCTCGCCGGCCTCGGCTTCCGCGAGACGGACCACGACAAGCAGGCCAAGTCCTTCTCCGGCGGCTGGGTCATGCGCGCCCACCTCGCCCGCCTCCTCGTCAGCGAGCCCGCCCTGCTCATGCTCGACGAGCCGACCAATCACCTCGATCTCGAGGCGCTGCTCTGGTTCCAGGACTACCTCACGCGGTATCCGGGCGGTCTCGTCATCATCTCCCACGACCGCGAGTTCCTGAACGTCCTCTGCAACGGCATCCTCGAGCTGCGCAGCGGCACGCTCAACAAATACACCGGCAACTACGACGACTACCTCAACGAGAAGGAGGCGCGTAAGGAGCAGCAGGCCGCGCAGTTCAAGAACCAGCAGCGCGAGATCGCCCACCTGCAGAAGTTCGTCGACCGCTTCGGCGCCAAGGCCTCGATGGCCTCGCGCGCCAAGTCCAAGGAGAAACAGATCGAGCGCCTCAAGGACGTCGCCGTCGAGGAGCCCTGGGAGGACCTCAAGAAGATCAATTTCCGCTTCCCCCAGCCGCCGCGCTCGGGGCTCAAGGTCGTCAACGTGAAGAACGTCCGCCAGGCCTACGGCGACCACGTGGTCTACACCGACCTGAACTTCGAGGCCGAGCGCGCCCAGAAGATCGTGCTCGTCGGCCCCAACGGCGCCGGCAAGTCCACCCTCCTCAAGATCCTCGCGGGCGTCGTGCCGATCCAGGGCGGCGAGATCAACCTCGGCAGCAACGTCGTGCCCGGCTACTTCGCCCAGAACCGCGCTGACAATCTCAAGCTCGACCTCACCGTCTTCGAGAACGTGATGGAGCTGCGCACGAACGAGAACCAGCTCACCGAGCAGCAGGCCCGCGCCGTGCTCGGCGGCTTCCTCTTCCGCAAGGACGACGTGCACAAGAAGGTTTCCGTCCTGTCCGGCGGCGAGAAATCCCGCCTCGCCCTCGCCCGCCTGCTCGTCAACCCGCCCAACCTGCTGCTGATGGACGAGCCGACAACCCACCTCGACATCCCGTCAATCGACGCGCTGGTCAATGCGCTAAAAAACTACGAGGGCACGTTCATCTTCATCAGCCACGACGTCTATTTCATCCGCGCCCTCGCGCAGACGGTGCTGCACGTCCACTCGGGCCGGCTCACGCCCTACGCGGGCAACTACGACTACTACCTGGAAAAGTCGAAGGCCGGCAATGCCCGCGCCGCGCTCACCGCCGGTTTTACCGACGACCGGCCGGTCCAGAAGACCGAGGCCAAGGGCCAGAAGTCAGCCGAGCCCAAGGCCGGCAAACCCAACCCGGCGGAAATCAAGAAGCTCCGCACCGAGGTCGGCCATCTCGAGGAAAAGGTCGCGACGCTGGAGGCCAAGCAGGGTGAGCTCACCGCCGAGCTCGAGGCGCCCGAGACCTACGCCTCGCCCGGCAAGGCGCAGCACCTCAACCGCGAGCTTTCAGTCATCGTCGACCAGCTGCAGGCCGCCACCACCGCATGGGAGACGGCCGCCGCGAAGCTGGCCGAGCTGGAGAAAGCCTGACCGGCCAAATAAAAACGGCGCCCAGCGGGCGCCGTTGCAGGAAGATCAAAAAGCCGGGGCCGGCTCAGTGCTGCCGGGTGAACAGGTTCCGGGCGGCGAGGAACGGGGCGGTCGTGAACGTCGGCTTCGCCGCCTCCGGGATGGCGGCCCGGGCGACATCGGCCGCGGCGAGCTCCTGCTCGCGGATCTTCACCCAGGCCTCGCGGCGGGAGACGTTTTCCTCGCGCTGCGTGAGCTTGTCCTCGCGTTCCTTCAGGGCAAGGCGGTCGTCGGTCAGGCCGCGGCGGGCGGCCTCCAGCAGCGCATGGGCCCGGTCATATTTCTCCCATTGCGCATCGAGGGCCTCCTGGCTGTTGGGCCCGCTCGTGACGTAGATCTGGTTGGCCTGCGGCGCCGGCTGGCCCTGCCGGTTGTGCTCCATGAGCAGGCGCAGGCGCTGCTCGTATTCCTTCAGGCTGGCCTCCTTTTGCTGCATGGCCTCGATGTCGGTGGAGATCTGCGCGCGCAGCTTGGTGAGATGAGCCGTCTCCTGGGCGCTGTCGGATGGGTTGGGCGTGTTCATGGTGGTGTGAGAAGTGCGACCGCACCATAGCAGGCCTGTTTCCCCGTGCCTAGGGGCGCGCGGGGTATTTACCCGGGCTTTACCGCCGAGCGACCGGGTTTTACCGAAATATGAAAGCCGTGGAAAATAAACCGGACCGTCATAGCGAGGAGCGAAGCGACGACGCCATCCATCATGGATCGCCACGGCGCGCTTCGCGCCCCTCGCGATGACATGTCCTACGCCCGAAACATCACGTCCTCGCGGTTGAACATCCGCACGCACAGCGCCAGCGCCACCGCCGCGTAGACGCACGTGGACCCGAAGATGAGACCGATGTAATTCCAGTGCCAGACGCCGGACAGCATCTCCTTGCAGACGAGCGACAGGTTGAGGATCGGGACCAGCGCGGTCTTCGCCGTGAGTTCGATGCCCGGCAGCATGCCCATCATGGCCGGCATGATCACGACGATGATCAGCGGCGAGACATAGCTCTGCGCCTCTTTGTAACTCTTGGCGAAAAGCGAGATGGTGAGCAAAAGGGCCGCGAAGAGCATCGCGACCGGCGCGATCATGGCGAACACGCCGAAGATGCCGAGCGGGTCGATCGAGGGCATGACGCCCGCCGCCGCCTGGCCCGCGGCCACGGTCCGGGTGCCGCCGGCGAACAGGCTGCCGCCCACGGCGATGCTGACGCCCGTCGAGAGCAGCGTCAGGCACATCGTCGCAATCGAGGCCGTCATCACCATGAGGAACTTGCCCAGGACGATGTTCACGCGGTGCACCGGGCTGCACAGCAGGGTTTCCATCGTGCCGCGCTCCTTCTCGCCCGCCGTCAGGTCGATGGCGGGGTACATGGCGCCGGTGAAGCACAGGATGATGATGATGTAGGGGATCAGCCCGCCGATGAGGTTGCCGCCCACCTTCTCCGGCGGGGCGACGTTCTGCCGCTTCACCTCGAAGGGCTTCACGACGTCGGCCGGCAGGCCGCGGTCGGTGAGGCGGCTCTCGACCGTCTTCTCCCGGAGATCCCGGAAGAAGCGCTCGACCGCGCTCGTGCCGATGCCGGATTTCATCTCCCCTTCATAATGGTAGAGCGTGACGGTCTGCGGCGCCCCGGCCTTGAGCGAAGCCTCGAAGCCCGCGGGAATCTCCACCGCGAGGCGGATCTTTTTCTCCGAGACCAGCTGCTTGTAGTCGCCGCCGGACGCGACGATCCGGAAACGCTGGTCCGCCCTGAGGGCGGCCACGACGCCGGGGGAGTCCTCGCCGCCGAGGATGACGATGGGCGAGGCCTCGTCGCGCGCGGACTTGATGACCTTGGTCATGATCGCGCCGACCCCGAACATGAGGAGGGGCATGACGAGCGTCGGAATGACGATCATCGAGATGAGCGTGCGGCGGTCGCGCAGGGAATCCCTCAGCTCCTTGAGATAGACGGTGACGATGTGGTGCCAGTTCATGGGGGGGTCCTCAGTTTTTCATCGCGGCGATGAGCGCCGCCTCGCCGCCGACGGCCTGGACGAAGATTTCCTCCATGTCCTTCTCGCCGAAGCGGGCCTGGAGCTCGGCCAGCGTGCCCTCGGCGACCAGTTTGCCGCCGTGGATGATGCCGATGACGTCGCACAGCTTCTCCACCTCGCTCATCACGTGGGTCGAGTAGATGACGGTCTTGCCGCGGTTGCGGCACTCGCGCACGAACTTGACGATCGAGCGGGCCGTCATGACGTCAAGGCCGAGGGTCGGCTCGTCGAAGATCATGACCGCCGGGTCGTGGATGAGGGTGCGGGCGATGGAGGTCTTCTGCTTCATGCCGGTGGAAAACTTGTCGCAACGCCGGTCGAGGAACTCGTGCATGTCGAGCTCGTCGGCCAGCTGCTTGATCCGGGCCTGGAGGGCGCCGGCCTCGAGACCGTTGAGCTCGCCGAAGTAGGTGATCATCTCGCGGGCGGTCAGCCGGCCGTAGAGCGCGGTGCTGGCGGCGAGGAAACCGACGTTGGCGCGCACCTGCACGCCGGCGGTCGCGACGTCGTGCCCGGCCATGGTGGCCGTGCCGCTGGTGGGCTGCAGCAGCGTGGCGAGCATGCGGAGCGTGGTGGTCTTGCCCGCGCCGTTGGCGCCGAGCAGACCGTAGATCTGCCCGGGGCGGCAGGTGAAGGATACGTTCTCGACCGCGGTGATGACCCCGCGCTTCTTGTCCTTGAAGGTCTTGGTCAGGTTATGGGCTTCGATCATGGGAGGGGGAGTTAAATTCCAATCGCGGAAGCGCGGAGGAGCGGAACCGCGGAATGCGTTTTCGTGATTTCCGGTTCACAGGCTCATGCGCTCGCGGAAGTCCTGCGCCTGGCGGCGGGAGAGTTCCACCTTCATCCCGCCCTTGAGCTTCACCAGCAGGCCGCCGCTGAACCAGGGCTCGATGCCGTCGACCCAGGCGAGGTTGATGACCTGCTTGCGGTTGGCGCGGAAAAAGCCCTTCGGGTCGAGCCGCTCCTCCATCGCCGTGAGCGAACGGAAAAGCTGCGGCTTCTGGTCGTCGAAGTAGAGGCGCGTGTAGTTGCCCTCGGACTCGAGCAGCCGGAGGTTCTTCACCGGCACGAACCAGCAGCGCTCGCCCTCGCGGACGAAGACCTTGTCCTCCAGTGTCAGCCGGTGCGTCCCGCTGCCCGGCTCGAAAGTTTCCGCGCTGCCCCGGGGTCGCAGTTTTTCCAGCGCGGCGACCAGCCGGTTGGGGTCGACCGGCTTGAGCAGGTAGTCGAGGGCGCTGAACTCGAAGGCTTTCACCGCAAACTCGTCGTAGGCCGTGGTGAAGATCACCTGCGGCAACGGGGGCTCGAGCCGCTCGAGCAGGCTGAATCCGTCGGCCCCGGGCATCTGCACGTCGAGGAAGATGAGTGCGGGCTTGAGCACCGGGATCTTGGCCAGCGCATCCTCCACGTCCACGGCCTCGCCGACGATCTCCAGGTCGGCATGGGCCGCGAGCAGGCGGCGGAGTTCGTTGCGCGCGAGGCGCTCGTCGTCGACCAGGAGGACCTTCATCGGGCGGGCGGGTTGAGGGGGATCAGGACGTCGGCCGTGACGCAGCCGGGTGGCTCCGCCAGCAGGGTGAGCGCGGCCCGTTCGCCGAAGAGGAGCTTGAGGCGCTCGGAAGCGTTGCGCAGGCCGACGCCGGTGGAGGAGCCGGCGCGCGCGGCGGCCGGGCTGGCGGGGGCGGAAAGGTCGCCGGGATTGGTCACGCGGATGTTGAGCGCCGCGCCCTCGAGGCAGGTCGAGATGACCAGCTCGCCGCCGTCGCGGCGGGTGGAGATGCCGTATTTGACGGCGTTCTCGACCAGCGTCTGCAGCAGCATCGGCGGCACGGCCAGGGCGCCGGACCGGACATTCTCGGCGATCTCCCACCGGACCCGGAGGCGGTTCTCGTGCCGGATCTGCTCGAGCGCCAGGTAGTCCTCGACGATGCGGATCTCCTCCTCGAGCGGCACCGTCTCCTGCTGGCCGGACTGCAGCGAGTAGCGCAGCATGTTGGCGAGGCGCGTCACCGCCTCGCGGGCGCGCGGGGCGTCCTCGTCGATCAGCGCGCGCAGGCTGTTCAGGGAGTTGAACAGGAAGTGCGGGTTGACCTGGGACTTCAGGGCGCGGAGCTCCGCCTCCTTGACCGTGGCCGCGAGCTGGAGCTGCCCGACCTGGAGGCGATTCAGGCGCTCGAACAGGTGGTAGAAGAAGTAGAGACAGAGCCAACCGGTCATCATGATCGCGCCATTGACCAGGCTCGAGGTCATCAGCAGCCAGAGCGGATATTTGGTCGGCGAATCGATCCGCAGCAGCCCGAAATCCAGGGCGAAACCGGCCGCAGTCCATATCGCCGACATCGCAAGCGCCATCCCGATGATGCGCGGGATGAGCGGACGCCAGCCCAGGTCCTTCCAACCCCAGCGGGTCAGGTAGATCCGGACATAGTGGGTGATCAGAATGCCCTCTGCAACCACCCGCACCAGCGACAAGACAATGTCCGCCTGGGTGGCCTTGCCGGCGGTGTCCTTGTCGCGGAAAAGCGCGATGAAGACAATTTGCAGCACGAGGAAGAACACCCAGCCACCCGCCTGACAGAGCACATAAAGCCGCTCCTTCGCGCGCTGGAGCCGGGCAGAGGGGTCCATCGCGGTGTCCATTTTCACACTGGAGCGAACCACGCCCAACGGGGGCACGGCAAGAACGTCCGGGGTGGCACGGGCGGCGGGCGGGGCGAAGGACATGGCTGCAGGCTGCCGCCCGGCCCGGCGCGCTGCACGCGCGGAATGGACAAGCGGCCCAACCGCGGGATGGGCGGCGCCGCCGGGGTTGCCATGCTGCCGGGAACTGTCTTCATGGCGGGACCGATGAACGGCTGGTTCGCCCAAAACGCTGATTATGTGCTGTTCCTGATCCTGGTGACCAGCCTCTGGACCGGGTTGGGCCTGTGGCTGCACCGCACCGGCCGGTTACCGAGCCTGCCCAAATTCATCTGGCTGCTGCTCGCCGTCGTCACGGTCGGCGGCTGGTGGGGCGTCGACCGCGCCGGCTACCACGCCCAGGACACGATCCGCCGGCAAGTCGAGCTGCTGGTGCCGTTCTATGTGGAGGAGCTGCAGCAGGCCGGCCATGCCCGCCTGCCTGACACGCCCCCGCCCGGCGACCCCTTGTTTGAGCGCCTGAACAAGATGCAGATCAGCTGGCTGAAGCTCAACCCGGCCATCGCCGACATCTACACCTTCCGTCGACGTGCCGACGGCGCGATCTTTCTGCTGGTGGACTCCGAGACCGACTATGACCGCAACGGCCGCATCGAGGGGGACACGGAGGCCCGCACGGAGCCGGGGGAAATTTACAACGGGCTCACCCCCGCCCTCACCCGCGCCTTCCGCGGCGAGTTCATCTTCGACGAGGACATCGTCGAGGATCGCTGGGGCAAGTGGATCAGCGCGTTTGCCCCCCTGCGCAACCCGGCCGGCGCGGTCGAGGCCGTGCTCGGCGTGGATTTTGACGCCACCCAGTGGATGGAGCAGCGCGCCCGGGCCCGGCTCATCGCGCTGCTGCGCCTCGGGGCCGTGATCCTGCTGCTGACCAGCCCGGTTGTGGTCATCGCCATCCTGCGGCACGACCTGAAACGACGGCGGAAGGTGGAACAGCAGCTGCGCGACCAGGTGGAGTTGCGCCGCATGATCTTCCACCACGCGCCCGGCGGCATCGCCCTGGCCGACGTGAACAACCGCCTGGTCGAGGTGAACGAGACCCTGTGCCGGATCCTGGGTTACAGCCGCGACGAGCTGCTGCAGCTGACCTTCGAGCAAATCACCCATCCCGAGGATGTGAACAAGAACCTGGCCCTGAACCGCCGGATTGCGGCCGGTGAAATCTCCACCGGCCAGCTGGAGAAGCGCTACATCCGCAAGGACGGCTCCATCGTCCATGTGGTGCTCAATGTCGGCCTGATCCGCGACGAGCACGGCGCCCCCCGGTTCTACGTGGGCCAGGTCACCGACACCACCGAGCGGCGGCAGGTCGAGTCGGAGTTGCAACTGCGGCAGAAGCAGCTCGCCACCATCCTCGCGCATGCCCCGATCATCCTTTTCGCGGTCGACGCCAAGGGCGTCTTCACGATATCCGAGGGCGCCGGTCTCGCCGCCATCGGCCGTGAGCCGGGCGAGGCCGTGGGCCATTCCGTCTTCGACCGCTACGCCGCCCGGCCGGACATCCTCGGCGACATCCGCCGCGCGCTCGCCGGCGAGACCTTCACGATCCAGCGCGAGATCAGCGGCGTCACCTTCGAGACCCGGTGCATGCCGCAACGCGGCCCGGACGGACGCATCTCCGGCATGATCGCGCTCTGCATCGACATCACCGACCGCCAGACCGCGGCGCGGGAGCGCGAGAAGATCGAGCACAAGCTGCTCGACGTGCAAAAGCTCGAGAGCCTGGGCGTCCTCGCCGGCGGCGTGGCGCATGATTTCAACAACCTGCTCACCGCCATCGTCGGCAACGCCAGCCTGGCCCGGCTGGCGCTGCCAACCGGCTCGGCGGCAGCCGGCAACCTCGACCAGATCGAACAGGCCTCCCAGGTGGCTGCCGGGCTATGCCAGCAGCTCCTCGCCTACGCCGGCCGCAGCCGCCTCGACCCGCGGCCCACGGACCTCAACGCCCTCGTCCGCGAAACCACCGACCTGCTCCGCCTCTCCGCCGGCAACCACGCCCAGCTGCGGTTCAATTTCGCCCCGGAGCTGCCGGGCATCATGGCGGATGCGACAACGATCCGGCAGATCCTGCTCAACATCGTGCAGAACGCCGCCGAGGCCATCGGCCGCCGCGACGGCAAGATCGAGCTGACCACGCGGCGGCTGCCCCTGGATGCGGCCTGGCTGGCCGAGGCCAGCACCGGCCAGCAACTGCCGGCCGGCCCCTATGTCTGCCTCGAGGTGACCGACAACGGCCCCGGGCTCGACCGCGAGATGCGGGACCGGATCTTCGATCCTTTTTTCTCCACCAAGGGCAGGGGCCGCGGCCTCGGGCTGGCCGCCGCGCTCGGTATCATGCGCAGCCACAAGGGTGCGCTCCGGCT